>Ga0335398_10001542_pt1 | contig 39347 bp, 32 predicted proteins | sample BON03_FD_205742 | JGI IMG/M metagenome (GOLD analysis project Ga0335398, IMG submission 205742) | Freshwater microbial communities from Lake Bonney liftoff mats and glacier meltwater in Antarctica - BON-03 (spades assembly) (version 2) | ecosystem: Environmental > Aquatic > Freshwater > Ice >... | reverse complement strand
ACCGGACGGCCAGTCTGTTCGAGTTTGTCGCCACCGGAGGTGACTTGATGAGCCAGGAAGCCCTTATTACATACACCGAAAGGATTCTGGAGGAACTGGGACGCAGTGCGTTGATCAAAAAAAGACCAGGCCGCAGCTGCCCGCGAACGGTGCGACAACCGGTGAAAGACTGGCCCAAAACCAAAAAACCCGGCTCCAAAATACTCAAAAAAACAATCAAGATTTTGAATCCTTAAAGGCATTGGAATTTAGCCGGAAGAATCCCGCTTGCCACGTCCTAGGCTTTCCACCCCACCACTTTCCTATATCCTCCGAAGGGAAATGAACATTTTCCTTCTTATCCTGGGTATCGCGCTTCTCTCGATCACCCTCATTGACGCGCTGTGGACGACAGTCATGCCTCATGGAGCGGGACCGATCAGTGGCGCGGTCTGCCGTGCAATCTGGGCATTGGCAAAACGCGCCCCGCATCCGCTGAGAAAGAAACTGCTACCGGTCGTTGGGAGCATCAGCATGCTTGTCGTCATCTTCGGTGGTGTCGTCATGCTCTGGCTGGGTTGGATGGTTCTGTTTTGCTCCGATCCCGGAAGCATCGTGAATACCAAGACCGGCGTGGAAGCTGGCCACATCGACCGCGCCTACTTCACCGGATACACACTCTTTACCCTCGGCATGGGTGACTTCGTTCCCAGAGGTTCGGGATGGCAACTGGTCACGGTCGTGACATCTTTCAGCGGCCTGTTTCTGGTCACCCTTTCGATCACCTATCTGTTGCCCGTCCTTTCGGCGGCGACCCAGAAGCGTCAACTGGCGGCCATGATCCGCGATCTCGGCTCCGATCCGGTCAGCGTCCTGATCGAGGCATGGGATGGGAAGGGGTTCGACCGCCTGTTGAGGAAATTTTCATCCACGCTTTCCCCGATGATACACCTCCACGCCCAGCGCCATCTGGAATATCCGATCATCCACTACTTTCACAGCAACCGGGTAGGGGCGTCGCTGGCCATCGGCATCGCGGTCCTTGACGAGGCTTTTACCCTGATCGCCCACGCGGCGGCGGCCGAAACGCGGCCCCACCCGTCGGACATCCTACACGCGAGGCGGTCAATCGGCAGTCTTCTCAACATGCTCGATAGCCGTTACCTGCGGCTCGCGTGTGAGAATCCTCCCCCGCCTGACGTGACCAGGCTTGCCGAAGCCGGCATCCCGCTGGCAAATCCTGACGAATTGGACCGAGCCATCGCGGATCTCAGCACGCGACGCAGGCATCTCCGCGCCTTCGTGGAAGACGCCGGGTGGCAATGGCAGGATGTCCTCCGATCAAATCCGGCAGGGAACGCGGGATAGATCCGCTTCTTCCCGCGCCCACTGCTTTTGGCGTCTTGAGTAGCCCAGCGAAACCAGCCTCACAGAAATTCCAAGGGTCTGCCCTCCCGGCGGGTTTTAATACAGAAGCCCGTCGGAATCCCGACCGGGTGCAAACTGAAACCAAATTACCAAAATGAAAATCAATCCCGCACTTACACTCGGCCTCATCGCCTTCTCATTCGCTACTCCGGCCGTGATGGCAGAAGACGGTCACAACCACAAGGAGGCCGGGCACGAAGCCCATGCCGACCACATGCTGGAGGGCTACGCCGCCCTTTCCACCGCCCTCTACAAGGACGATCTCGCAGCAGCCAAAAAAGCCGCCGCCGGCATGGTCAAGCATGACAAGGACAGCGCCATGGCCAAGCACGCCCAGGCGATTGCCGACAGCAAATCCATCGAAGATGCGCGCAAGCACTTCAAGGAACTCAGCGAGGTGGCCATCCCGATTGCCAAAAAGGAGAAAACGATGCATGTCGTCCATTGTCCCATGGCGATGGGCGGCAAAGGAGCCAACTGGCTCCAGAAGTCCGACGATGAGATTCAGAATCCTTATTTCGGAGCGAAAATGGCTCATTGTGGGAAATTCACCAAGTAAGTGCTATCCCACCCATAGGCAGCCTTTGGAGCAACGTCTCCAAGGCTGCTTTTTTGTTGAGGGGTAGAGGCGGATCCGGGGTCTTACTTTGAACCCCCCTTGAAAACCCATGACCAGAATCTCCTACCCCAACCGGAAAAACCCCTTGCTCCGATTTTTCGGACTGCTCGCCATCACCTTGGCCTTCACGATCCTCGCTGCTCCACCAAATCCAGCACTTAAGCGGTAGGGAAACACCCTATGGCGCTCATAAGGGCTTCCTATTATTTGTAGTCTACAAAACTGCAATGACCCCCTCCTTCCCCGGCCCATGGGTGGCAAGAATGCGGAAGGGTTGAAAACGCAAATTCCTGCTGCTTGGGGATCCATCCAAGTGAAAGTCTCATCGAAAACGCCGACTCCCCCGATACTCTTATGTCCATAAAAAGCACCAATCCCGCTACTGGCGAAGTCCTGAAGACTTTCGAACCGCAGACGAAATCCCAAGCACTGGAGGCCGTCGACAAGGCGCACGAAGCCTACGCCAAATGGCGGCACACGAGTTTCAAGGAGCGGAAAACCCTTTTGTTGAAGTTCGCCGGACTGCTTAAAGAACGCACGGACGAACTCGCCGAATTGATCACGTTGGAAATGGGGAAACGCATCTCAGAGAGCCGCGCAGAGATCACATTTTGTGCGCAGATTGTGGAGTTCTATGCAAATGGGGCCGAAGAGTTTCTGGCCGACCATCAACTCGAGGTCGAAGGGGCGGACGCTTACATTCAGTATACGCCGATCGGTGTTCTCGTCGGTGTGATGCCGTGGAACTTTCCATTCTATCAAGCGGTCCGATTCATCGCTCCGAACCTGATGGTAGGAAATACCACAATGCTTCGGCACTCGAGTATCGTTCCTCAGTGCGCCGCGAAGATCGGCTCCCTCCTGCAGGAATGCGGGCTTCCCGAGGGGGGCTTCACGAACCTGCTGGTTCCCCATGAATTCACGGAACCACTGATCTCGCACCAGCACGTCCGTGGCGTCTCCCTGACCGGCAGTGAGGTCGCGGGTAGCTCGGTTGCCGCACTGGCCGGGAAAAACCTGAAACCCACCGTTCTTGAACTCGGAGGGAATGATCCGTTCATCGTGCTGGAGGATGCGGATTTGGAAAAGACCATCGAAATGGCAATCAAGGGCCGGATGACCAATACGGGACAATCCTGTGTCGCCTCCAAGCGATTCATCGTCGTCGAGAAAGTCGCGGAGGCGTTCCTTGCCGGACTCAAGAAAGGCATGGGATCGATGAAGCTCGGAGATCCGATGAACCCCGATACCGATGTGGGTCCGCTTTCGTCCGAAAGTGCCGCGCAGAAGCTCGATGAGCAGGTCCAGGAGGCCGTCAAGGCTGGCGCGACCTTGGTTCTCGGGGGCGGGCGTCCCGAGCGGGAGGGAGCGTATTTCAATCCAACCATTCTCACCGATGTCACGCCCGAGATGCCGAATTACGACCAGGAACTCTTCGGACCGGTCGCGACAGTTTATGTGGTGAAGGACGAGGATGAAGCCGTCAGGCTGGCGAATGATTCGTCTTATGGACTGGGAGGCTCGGTCTATACTAGGGATCCGAAGCGCGCCCGGGCCGTTGCGGAATCCGTTGATACCGGCATGATGTTCGTCAACCAACCCACCAACTCGCAAGCCGAGCTTCCCTTTGGCGGCATCAAGAACTCCGGCTATGGCCGCGAACTCTCGAAGCTCGGAATCATGGAGTTTGTGAACAAGAAGCTCATCCATCTCGGCAAGGCTTGAATCTGGATTGAAGCCGAACACTCAACAGACAAACAAAACAATATCAAATATGAGCGAAGAAACCATCAAAGTATACGGATTCGGAACACAGGCGAAGGACAAGGATCTCATCCCCGTCGTCTTCACGCGGAAGAAGGTCGGGAAAGGCGAAGTCGCGTTCAAGGTCACCCACTGCGGTGTCTGCCACTCGGATCTCCACCAAGTGCGCAACGATTGGGACAATACCCAATATCCATGCGTCCCCGGCCACGAGGTCGTCGGAACCGTCACCGCCATCGACGAGGGCGTGAGCAAGGTGAAGGTCGGCGATGTCGTCGGGGTCGGATGCATGGTCGATAGCTGCCAGGAGTGCGACTATTGCGAAGCCGGTGAGGAAAATTACTGCCAAGGCGAGAAAGGCACGACCATGACCTACAACGGCTCCATGAATCCAGATGGCAGCAACACCTACGGCGGCTATTCCACCGATCTCATCGCCCGCGAGGAATTTATCCTGAAAGTTCCCGAAAAAATCGATCCCGAATACGCTGGCCCCATCATGTGCGCCGGCATCACCGTCTATTCACCGATGAAACACTGGGATCTCAAGGAAGGCCAAACCCTCGGGGTCGCCGGCATCGGCGGTCTCGGACACATGGCCCTCCAGATCGGCAAAGCCCTCGGCGCGAAAGTCGTCGCGTTCACCCGTGATGACAGCAACAAGGACGAATTCCTCAAAATGGGCGCAGACAAGGTCGTCGTCTCCACGGACGATGATCAGATGAAAGCGGCCGCCGGATCGCTCGACATGCTCATCAACACCATACCCGTCCCCCACGATCTTGCCCCTTACATCAGCCTGATGAAAACCGACGGGAAAATCATCGTCGTCGGCAACATGGTGAAATTCCCGGAATTTTCCCCTGCTTCCCTCGTCTTCAGCCGCCTCACACTCGCCGGCTCGCTCATCGGCGGGATCAGGCAGACCCAGGAAATCCTCGACCTCTGCGCGGAAAAGAATATCCGCCCCTCCATCAAGATGATCGATATCAAGGACATCAACGCCGTCTTCGAAGCCCTAGCCAACGGCGATACCGACGGTCACTTCCGGCACGTCATCGACATGGACACCCTCCGCAACCACGACGCCATCAAAAGTGACGACGCCACCAAACTCGAAGACCCCGTCCGCGCCTGAGGCAGACCCAAATCCCTAACACTAAAACCAATACCAACATCATGAACAACAAACTATCTGGAAAGAAAATCGCCTTCCTCGCCACTGACGGCTTCGAACAAGTGGAACTTACCAAACCTTGGAATGCTATTAAAGACGCAGGCGCCGAGGTCGTTCTCGTCTCCCTGAAAAGCGGCAAAATCCAAGGCTTCAATCACGATGAGAAGGCCGATCAGTTCACCGTCGACAAAACCGTGGAGAATGTTTCCGCCTCCGACTTCAACGGCCTCGTCCTGCCTGGAGGCGTTTTCAATCCCGATGCGCTTCGGGTGAACAAGAAAGCCGTCAGCTTCGTGCGCGACTTCTTCACCCAGCACAAACCGGTCGCCGCCGTCTGCCACGGCCCATGGATGCTGATCGAGGCCGACGTCGTTCGCGGGCGCAAAGTGACCTCCTGGCCTAGCCTGCAGACCGATTTGGAAAACGCCGGTGCCACCTGGGTTGACGAAGAATGCGTCTGCGACCAAGGACTCGTTACCAGCCGGACTCCCGACGATCTTCCGGCGTTCTGTGCCAAAGCCATCGAGGAATTCGCCGAAGGCAAGCACGCGGAGCAAACCGCCTAACTCACACCCGCAACCATTCGTTAACACCCCGGCTACTCACGAGGAAGTCCATCGGATTTCTCGACACCAACACCGATGACGTTTCCGCCACCCTCGCCAAGTCATGCCCCGCCAGCATTGATCTCTCCTTCAACAACGCTCCTTCGAGAACGTCGGCGGCGATCACCCCCCTCTCGCCATGCTCCTCGGCCTCGGAATCTTTAACGGATTATTGGCGGTGGTAACCTTACTGCCGCTGTGGCGGAATCCGCATTACTTAGTACGCGGGTGGGACTTTCCGCGTCGCCAGATCGCCGTCGCACTGATCGCCGCCATCACCGTGCAACTCTTCGCCGGACACTGGCACAGCATCGCAGAACTCACGGTACTCGGCGTCGCGTTGGCAAGCTTGACCGTGCAACTCTGGTGGATTACGCCCTATTTCACGATCGCTTCCAGCGAGGTCGCCATGACCAAGCAACACGACCCGCAGCGCAGCATTCGTCTCTTCACAGCAAACGTGCTGCAAACCAATCGACGCACCGACGACTTTCTCGCCTTGGTGCACGAGTCCCAGCCCGATATCGTCATCGCCCTTGAAGCCAACGCGTGGTGGCAGACAAAATTGGATCCGCTCGAATCCGACGGTTACACGCACACGTTGAAGTGCCCCTTGGACAACCTTTATGGCATGGTCGTCTACTCCCGTCTCCCGCTCAGCGGTGCGTCCACCGAATTTTTGGTGGAGGACGACATCCCATCAATGCACATGATCGCGACCCTGCGCTCGGGGGAAAAGGTCCGCCTGCATGTGTTGCATCCCCCGCCGCCCTCGCCTTCGGAAAACGAAACCTCGAAGACCCGCGACGCCGAGCTGATTATTGTCGCCAAGAGAGTGCGCCACGCGAATCTGCCCGCCATCGTAGCGGGCGATCTCAACGACGTCGCGTGGTCCGAGACGACGCGACTCTTCCGCAAGATCAGCCGTATGCTCGATCCGCGCGTCGGTCGCGGCACCTTTAGTTCCTATCACGCCAAATATCCGTTCATGCGCTGGCCCTTGGATCACCTCTTTCACAGCCGCCACTTTTGCCTCAACGAAATCCATCGGCTGGCGGCCTTCGGCTCGGATCACTTTCCGCTGCTCATCGATCTGCAACTTGACGACGCCCACAGCGATGAAAACGGCGACGGCATTTCCGCTGACGCCGATGAGCAAGCCTGGGCAAACGAGAAGACCGCACAAAAGAACGCCGATGCCGGCGACGTGCCCAGCCCGACCTGATTTTCGATGCCCTCCCCCCAAAATAGGTTCTGCGGGAAATTGATCAACCCGCATTTCCACGCACCCATGGAGGCTTAGGGCGATTGCTTGGCGGAAAATTTTTTCCGTAGCTACAAGGATTTTCTCTAACACCTGTTAGACGGCGATCCTTTACGTTCAACGAATTTTAACAGCCAAGCAATCGCCCTACAATGGAGGCTGGGAAGGGGTCTTCATGGGAAGGCGGGAATGGATGCTCCGGGGCCGGTCTTGCGTGCGTGGAATAATGGCGGTCATGCCAAGGTCCGAACGGATTTTTCCCGCTCCCATTGCCGGGTCTTTGCCTCCGCGATGAAGGTGGTTGGGTCGTTGGCCGACACGACCCCCGCATCTGTCTCGACATCGGCTTTTTTCAAAAGCGCCTCCCCCCCTTTGTCCACGGCAATCGCCTTGAGATGGCCGAATGCGTCTCGCACGAAGTCAATCGCGGCGCTTTCCTTCGAGAGTTTCTTTGCGCCCTCATCGGAGAGGAGGATGGCAAGCGCATCGAACAGCACGGAAGGCGTCCCGGCAAGTTGACCGTCCGCCGCCAAGGAGGAACCATCGGCGAGGTTCGTGCCCCCTACGTTGGGCGCGATGATTTTGACGGTGGCCCCCGCATCGGTGGCGGCCTGTTTAATTTTCTCGATGGCCGCGCCGTCGGAACCCTCCGCGATCAGGATGCCAATCGCCCGGCCTTGCAGCGTGGCTTTCATCTTGCCGATGAGCTGCAATGCGGGAGAGGGCTTCAGCTGCTGCACCGGGGCTGCGGCTCGCGGCGCATCGGGAAGTTTGGCCAGCGCCAGACCTGCGGCGACCCGCTTGGCGAGGTCTTCCTCGATATGTCGCAAGTGACCAACCATGGCCTCGCGGATGTGGGGATGTTCCAGCTTGGAAAGTTCAAACACCAATGCCGAAGCAATGTGCGCCTGCTCATAAGTGGATTGGCTGAGATAGAACTGCCGCGCCTGACTGTAGTGGTCCGCAAAGCTCTCCGCGCGAATGCGGCCCTTCTCACCCGACCCGGATACGGCAGCGCTGTGAAAACCTTTGGCCGGGTTTTCGCGAGGCGAATCCGGGGACAGGGAATTAGGTTCGTAGGCCACCCGCCCCGTCGGCTGCTCCATCTGCATGTGCCCGTCGCGTTGTTGATTGGCGAAGGGGCACTTCGGCGCGTTGACGGGGATTTGATGGAAATTTGGCGAACCCAGTCGGGAAAGCTGCGTATCCAGATAGGAAAACAACCGGCCTTGCAGCAGCGGGTCATTCGAGAAATCAATGCCCGGCACGACATGGGAAGGACAGAACGCCACCTGCTCCGTTTCTGCGAAAAAGTTATTCGGCCAACGGTCCAACACCAGACGCCCGATCACTTTCAGCGGCACGAGTTCTTCGGGGATCAGCTTGGTCGCATCCAGGTGATCGAACGGAAATTTGTCCGCTTGGGCCTGGGTGAACAGTTGCACGGAAAATTCCCACTCGGGGAAATCCCCCGCCGTGATGGCTTCGAACAGATCGCGCCGATGGTAGTCGGGATCGGCTCCGGTGATCTTCACGGTTTCATCCCAGATGGTGGACTGCAGGCCCAGCTTCGGTCGCCAGTGGAATTTCACGAAGGTGGATTCTCCCGCCGCATTGATCAGCCGGAAGCTATGCACCCCAAAGCCCTCGACCATTCTGAGCGAACGCGGCAAGGTCCGATCCGACATGATCCACATCACCATGTGCATGGATTCGGGGGTCAGCGAAATAAAATCCCAGAAGGTGTCATGCGCCGTGGCCGATTGCGGAAAGCCGCGATCCGGTTCCATTTTTACGGCATGGATGAGGTCGGGAAACTTGATGGCATCCTGGATGAAGAAGACGGGGATGTTGTTGCCCACCAAATCCCAGTTGCCCTCCTTGGAGTAGAATTTGATGGAGAATCCGCGCACGTCGCGAGGTGTATCCACTGAGCCAGCGCCTCCGGCAACCGTGGAGATTCGCGTGAACACGGGAGTCTTCTCACCCACCTCGTTGAGGATTTTGGCCGTCGTGTATTGCTTCAATGAGGCCGTCAACTCGAAGAATCCGTGCATCCCCGTCCCGCGTGCGTGGACGATGCGTTCGGGAATCCGCTCGTGATCGAAATGGGTGATCTTTTCGCGCAGGATGAAATCCTCAAGCAACGCCGGGCCTCGCGGATCGGCTTTCAGCGAGTTTTGATTGTCGGAGAGGGCGACGCCCTGATTCGTCGTCAGTGACGGATGCGCGCCCCCGGCGGCTTGGTGCAACTCGCCGCCGGCCACTGGTTGCGATTGTCCGTCGAGAGTGGCGTCTTTGGACGGTTTACCTTTTCCGGAATTACCCGTTTTGATGTTGCTCATGGTTACTTGATCTTTCTTTTTTGGAGCCAGGGTGAAGTTCAGCTCCGGTCTGAAGCCGGGGGTGTGTTCCGTGCGTTGAGCAAAGCACTCTCGACGGACGGATCATGAACGCGTTCATCGGATATTGAAATGGGGTGAAACCCCACCTCACTGAACACCCCCATCGCGAAACGTTTGCCCCTATGTCCTGTGAACTCCCGGGTGGCCGCTTCGAACAATTACCAACCCCCGTTGCCCCGCCCTCCTGACCGGCTGTTTCAGGGGACGGATCTCCCCCCCCCAAAAAACAATTTTGCGGCAATCAAAGTAGGGTTTCACCCCATGGCCATTGGTCGGATCACGCGGCAATTTGACCAAAAGATCGACGCCGCGACGCCGCCCATTTGAAAACCGGTAAACCGCCCTATTTAGGGAAGCGCCTCCCACCACTTCAAAACGATGAAAACTCTTGTCCTCCACCGCCCCGGCAGCGTCTCCACCGATTCAGGTCCTGACCCCGTCGTCCAGCAGGACGGCCCCGCAAATCCCGAAGATCTCCTCGACCGTATTTCCGGGGGCTGTGCGGATTCTCTGTCGGCGCTCCACGATGCCTTCGCAGCTTCCCTTTTCGGCATCGCGGTGCGCGTGACCCGTAACCACGCCGAAGCCCAGGAAGTCCTCCAGGACGCCTTCGTGGCCATCTGGAACAAGGCCGATCAATACAATCCTGCGCTGGGCAAGGCCTCGACCTGGCTCATCCTACTAACCCGCAACCTCGCCATCGACCGACTGCGCAAGCGCCAGCGGCGTGACAAGATGATGGAGCGCGCCGCCGCCCAACCCGAGTCCAGGCCGCGCCCGCCCTCGCCGATCAGCCCGCTGATCGCCGCCGAAACCGCCCGGCGAGTCCGTGAAATCCTGCGGATCCTGCCGGACGACCAACGGATCGCCCTCGAGCTGACCTTTTACGAGGGACTCACCCAGACTGGGATCTCGCAACATTTGCAGGAACCCCTCGGAACCGTCAAATCGCGCATCCGCAGAGCGATGGCGCGCGTTCGTTCCATGATTGATGGGAGACCCCAACCTACCTCGATCCACCACGTCCAACCCACCATGACCGGTCCACCGCCCACGCACCGCTCGCCGCTGCCGCCTTCCCACCGGTCGAGCCATCCGACGGCCTGAAGGCTCGGATCATGGCGCGGGCGGCGGATGACAAGAAAAAACCCGGCCCGGAATGCGGCCAGTTCCCCATGGGAAACGCCGAGGGGGGGGGGACCCCGCTGCCCGCGGCATCCTCCGCAAGGTGCTTTCCGATCCGTCCTCTCCATACTTGATCGATCACAAATAGGGTTACACCCCATCGCATTTTGGGGGGTCCCTCGTGTAGAATGATGTTGTGAGTCTGCTCCAGTTGCAGAGGGATCGCTTTTACCAAAGCAGCCCCGCTCCGACGGTCCAAGCGAACTGCTCCCCTTGTCATCCAATCATACCCACCCATGAAAAACACACTCCAGTTCTTCGCCCTCGCTACCGCCTGCGACGTTCTCGCAAATTACGCCGATCGCCTAAATTCGCATATGCTCGGGGAATCATCGCACCACGATATGCATGGGGCGCATGTTGATACAACATCTGTATCGTCTCCATTGGCTCGCAATGGCTGTCCGGGTTGCTTCCTGAAGGTTGCTTCCTGAAGGTTGCTTCCTGAAAGTTGCAAACGACCATTCCCGGTCGGGCAAAGCGCATGGTGGTATTGCCTCGGGTCGCCCAAATTCATTGTAAATCTAATCATATTCCAATGGCACACGGTCTGCAGAATGTCTCTTCGATTCGAAGAATTCCAAAAGCGGAATTTCTTCTCAAGACACCCGAAAAATTATGAAAACAGAAGAGTCCAAATCAGATATCAAAACGACGGAGGAAGGTGAATCCGCAACACTCCGAACGTCCGACCCGATCCATCCGGCGGGCGATGCAATTCATCCTTTCGATCGCCAGCCCATGAGACGGAAAGTTTCCTGGGGAGCGGTCATCGCCGGAGCGGTGGTGGCATTGGCCGGACTGATCGTCTTGGGCCTCCTCGGACTAGGAATCGGATTGTGGTCCGTTGAACCCGGCGGAGAAACCGATACGCTCGCGGGGATGGCCACCGGGACGGCAATTTGGTCGGTCATCTCGATGCTTTTATGTCTGCTCGCCGGAGGATACGTCGCCGCCCGGATGTCCGCCTCATGGGAAAAGCAAAATGCCGTGTTGCATGGGGTTCTCGTTTGGGCGCTCGCGACAATTTTCATGATCTGGGGTGCCACTTCCGCCATCAGCTCGGTCTTCCGGACGGCCGCCGGAGCACTGGGGTCCCTCAGCTCAGGAATCGCTTCGATGGCTGAAAAGGTAATTCCAGATCAAATGCCGAATTTCAATCTGCCCGATGTCGAGATGCGAGATTTGCCCCCGGAACTTCAAAACACCCTGCGTGAGCAAGGAATGACTGCGGAAAATTTCAAACAGGAATCCCGCGAGGCGTTCCGTCATGTCGTCTCGAAGCAGGAGCAGGCCCGCTTGCGGGATGCCGCAATAAATACCGCACAAGACATCGTGCGCAGTCCGGGAGACGCGATGTCGGACATCGAGTCACGGATCGACCGCTTGGTTGGCCAAGGCGGGGTGATTTCGACCGAGGATAGAGAGGAACTTTTCCAGGTTCTTGAAAATCGCCTGGGTATCACCGAAGCAGAGGTCGAGGAGATGGTCGCGCGTTGGGAAACGAAGGCCGAGCAGGCCTACGCGAACGCCGAAGAAGCGCTCGCCGAGGCCAAACGGAAAGCCATTGACGCCGGAGACGCCATGACCGACGCCGCCGGAAAGGCCGCCCTCGTCACAATGTTCGGATTGTTGCTCGGAGGCGGTGCCGCCGCCGGCGGTGCCGCGCTCGGTCGTCGGGAACATCCCTACGAAGATGACGAGTGGCAGACCCGCCATCGCGAAAAGGTCTGATGCCCTTGACCGAAGCTCTCTCAATTCCACGCCCGGCTCGACAACCTCGACCGGGCGTCTTTTTGTTCGTTCGGCTGGTTCATCGGTGCCTGGTCGCTTGCATGACTTCGCGATGGCAGCAACGACGCCCAGCGCGCCAAGGGCCAAGGGCCAAGGGCCAAGGCGAGGAAGCTGATCACTCCGCCGGCAAGCAACGCGAAAAAGAGTCCGGGCGGACCGCAGGCAAGGATGGTGGCTGATGATGGTGCCACCGAGGTGGGATATCCGGAAGTTGCGATGGTCAGGAGTCTCTGCATCGAACTCTCATTTTCAGCACTCGGATGCATGGGAGTATTGAACCGCCAGGACCCCAAGGAAAAATGCTTGGTGGGGATGGGATGGGATGGGTTTGCGATACGAATGCGGGCGTCCGGCTGCTGACGGGGGACGACGTAGCCCGGCGGCTTGTTGGGTCCACATGACTCCCACGTTCTGTCAAATTTGGCTCCGTGATAGCGCCGCCGCCGCATCCAATGCCTTCATCGACAGCGGGCGGTGCTTCCAATCGTCGTAGGTCACCTCGCGCGCCTTCGCCTTGTCCTGATTGAAAACCGCGACCTCTTCTGCGGCGAACTCGCGGTCGAACACGTTCAGGTTCGCCTCGTCATTGAGCCGGAACGACCGGTTGTCGAAGTTCGCGGACCCCACCGAAACCCACGTCTCATCGACGATCATCAACTTTCGGTGAAACATTGTCGGCTCATACTCATAGATCCGGACTCCCGCACGCAGAAGCCTCCCCCACCGGTGCCGAGACGCATGCCTCACCAGGGTCGAGTCCTGATGCTCCCCCGGCAGCACCACTTCCACCGTCACGCCGCGCCGCACTGCCCGTATCAGGGTCGCGGTCACCAGGTCATCCGGCACAAAATAAGCGTTGGCCACCAGCAGGCTTTTCTCCGCAGCCGTGATCGAGAGCAGATACATCAGCCGTGCGCTCTCGCTGCCCTCCATCGGCGAGCTCTTGAACATCTGGCACCGATGCGGCCCCGCTGGCTCCAGTTTCGGGAAATACGCATTGCCATGCAGCACCGTCGCGTGCGTCTTCATCCAGTTATCGAGGAAAGCCGCCTGGATCTGTGCCACCGCCGGACCCTCCACCCGATAATGCGTGTCGCGCCAGTGGTCGCCCGAGTCCGCATCACCCCGCCATTGATCGGCAACGCCCACCCCACCGGTGAACCCGATCTTGCCGTCGACAACCAGCAGCTTGCGGTGCGTCCGCTGGTTCGCATGTCCGAATTTTTTCAAGTGATAGACCTCCACTTGCACCCCCGCATCCGACATCCGCTGCAGAGATTTTCCACCAAGACAATCGCAGCCGAACCCATCGATGAGCACATGCACCGCCACCCCCTGCCGGGCCTTTCCCGAAAGCGCCAGCGAGAATACCTCCGCCATTTCGCCCGACCAGTAGATATAGGTTTCAAACGTGATCGTCTTCTCCGCAGCCGCGATCGCCGCCAGCATCGCCGGGAAAATCTCCACCCCGTTCTCCAACCGCGTGATCCGGTTCCCCTCGAGGATGGGCGGACCCAGGAGCTCACTCATCGACCGCTCGAACTGATCGTGATCGCCCGCAATTGTGTAGTGACGCGGAATCCGTTTCTTGATCTTCTTTTCCCCAGAAATGAAATTCTTCAAGAAAACGGTGGCCAGCGAGCCGGCCACCGCAGTGACACCGAGGGCGACGAGGTGGGAATGGGTGCGTTTCATATTTTACCAGCGGGGTGACGTAGATCCGGCCTCGAAGTGTCAGAACCACCTTGATGCAACCATCGGTTTTGTCCTGGAATTTCACAGAGGCGGCAGACGCGTCCCCCGAGGCTGGCATGGTGGCTGATGACGAAGGCCGGATCGATTGTCATGCAGAACGCGTACCAGCCTGAAATCCAGTGTTTTAGGGATTCCGGGCATCATTCCTGTCATGCTTCATGGCACGTTGCGAATGTTCAAGGGCAATATGCATCTAACAACCCGTGCGGCCTCCGACGAGCAGCCGTTTGGGATATCTCGGAAGGACTGCGCGCCACCGACCGCGTTGCGAAACGGGTCTACCGGATATCGATCCATCGCAGCAACGTTCGCGGTGGGTTTCGGACAGCTGCCCGGCCCGCTCAAGGCAGGTGGCGCACCTCAACGGGTATAAGATTGCCAACCCGGCGGTCCTCGCCCGCATCACACGCGAGGAGCTGGATCAATTGATGCGCGGCTACGGCTGGACTCCTTGGTTCGTGGAGTATGAGGACGACGGGGAGGCGATGCATCAGTCCATGGCCGCCACCCTCGACGCGGCCGTGGAGGAGATTCAACGCATCCAGCTCGAAGCCCGCGAACACGGCAGTCAGGCCCGCCCGCGCTGGCCCATGATCGTGCTGGTCTCGCCCAAAGGCTGGACCGGGCCGAAGTCGGTCGATGGCGTGCAAATCGAAGGAACCTTCCACGCCCACCAGGTTCCCATTTCAGATCCCTCCACCCACCCCGGACATCTTCAATTGTTGGAGGACTGGTTGCGCAGCTACCGACCGGAAGAACTCTTCGATGACCAAGGGCGCTTGATGCCGGAACTGGCGGAACTCGCGCCCAAGGGCGACCGCCGCATGGGCTCGAATCCCCACGCCAACGGTGGCATTTTGTTGCAGGATTTGGCGCGATGGAAGCTGCTGCGAAGCATTGCGCCGAGGGCATCGGCATCTGGCAGTGGGCGGGCAACGATGAAGGCGGCGAGCCGGATGTCGTCATGGCCTGCTGTGGCGATGTCCCCACCTTGGAGACGCTGGCAGCGGTGTCCATCATGCGCGAGCATCTGCCCGGGTTGAAAATCCGCATCGTCAACGTCGTCGATCTCATGAAATTACAACCGCAGAGCGAGCATCCGCACGGCCTCGGTGATGACGATTTCGACGAGCTTTTCACCAAGAACAAACCGGTCATCTTTGCCTTCCTGCCGTCATACGGCCCAGCCAAACCTTCATCAGACAGAATAGTTGCCACGAACATAACTAAACCTTGTCTATTCGTATTTATTTTTCATCTCTTACCTCAACCCAATTGCTTCCGAATGATCACCGACTCGCGACCACTGGCAATCAACCTTTCTCGACGCACTTTGGGAATCTCTCCGATGGGACAGGGCGTATAGCCCAGATTTACGGTAAAATAGTCAGCAGCCCGCGTGCTGAGCGCAAAGACCCACGGGATCCCCAACTCACGGGCCCGGTCTTCGGCAGCCGCCACCAACATATGACCATACCCCTGCCCTCCGTGACTCTGCTTCACGTAGAGACAGGCCACCTCGCCACAACGGGGTTCGTCCGAGGGATGAAGCGCCACGCAACCCACCACGTTTCCATCCACCGTCAGCACCAAAAAATCGCCGAGATTTTCTTCAATCTCGTCCCATGAGCGAGGCACCAGGTGCGCGTCTCTCATCGAGCGTCCCACCATTGCAAGGAGCTCGGAAATGTCATCTTCGGCGATCGCACGAATCGAAAGATAATCATCCCCGTAAACCATCACCCCCACCCCTTCGTTGGAAAACAACTCGTCCATCAGCACTCCTTGATGGGACTCATCGAGCAAGTGCACGCGGGGAATTCCGCCTTCACAGATTTTACCGGCCCGATGAAACAAGGTCTTTTCCGACCCCGACCAATTCAGGGCCTCTTCTCTGGAAATAGCATTGCAAATCTCACTCAAAGGCGGAATGAGCGTGATCAATTTTGACGCCCCCACCTGCGAGGCAAGTTCGACAATTTCCCCGCCCAGCGAATCCAATCCTGGCGCTTCGACCAAGGCCAGTTGCCCCCGATTCAAGATGGCCCCGACCTTCTTCCCATCCGGCTCAACCCACTGCCACTTAAGCTCGCGGTCAATGAGCAAATAGTCAATTTCACCATTGTCCGCTCCCGTCGAAATCACCACCAGGCGCACGTCCACCTGCTGAAGGGCAATCAAATCCAAGACCGCTTCCGCCAGCGCCAACTCGGTCATCCGGTCCGCATTTAAGACCAACACAAAGACCTTCCCCCGGAACGAGGGAACATATTGCAGAATGGCACGGACGTCGCTTTGCACGAAAAAAGAATAAGATGAATCAGGCGGACTCGCGAGACTTTCGAGGCAGTCCGCTCACGAATCGAAAGAGAGACCAGGCAATCGCCAAAACCAGCCCGGACACCGCAAACCAATCGCCGAAAGCCGCGTAGAGAGTGACTCCGCCGTCTTCCAGGAGATAAGCCGACGCCAGCAAGAATCCCCGATGGAAGTGACTCCCGTTCTCATCGAGCAATTGACGATTCTCCCGCGTGTAGGGATCCACCGTCGAACCGGTTGCCGAGATCACTCCGGTGACCCCGCGGTTCGCACAGCGAATCATGGGACGTCTCAATTCGATACTCCGAAAGAGGGCATTCCGAAAATGTTGCAGCCCCCCTTCGCTCTCATGGAACCACCCGTCATTCGTCAGATTGATGATGACCTGGGGAGAATTTCGCACAAATTTTCGCGTCACTCTCGGCACAGTGTCTTCAAAGCAAATGGAAGGAATCAATCCCACTTCCCTTTCTCCAATCATGACCGTGAGAGGCTCGAAACTCCCACCCGGAGTCAGGCCGCCCCGGAAAGGCACCCCCGCTGTCTTTTCATAGAGATCGTAAAAGAATTGAAAATCCGGGAGCGCCTCACCGAAATACACGAGGTGATTTTTTTGGTAACTTTGACGCTCGTCCGACGGCGTCCTCGCCAACAAAGAATTATAAACCACCGAATCTTCAGCGAGGGGATCATCGCCGACCACTTCATTGATCCCCGTGATCAAAGTGAAGTCGTTCAACCCTCCCACATAGTCGAGCATCCTCTCGATCTCCGGCCAGGAAACCGGACGTCCATCCTTTTGAATTTCGAACCAAGCGGGCAAACAAGCCTCGGGCCAAATGACAAAATCGGGCCAACGAAGAGTGACAATCTCCTCGTCACTTTCGGTGTTCTCAAGCGCCTTGGCGGCATCCGCTTCCACCTGAGCCAGTCCCTTTTCGGTGAGTTCAACAAAACCATCGACGATTTTTTTAGGTTCCCACAAGACCTCCCCCGCAACCTGTGGAATATCCTGCTGCACCAGTAGAACGCGCGCCTCGATCTTGGGAGCGTTGACAATCATCGACAGGCGGATCGTCCCCATCGTGAAGGCTCCCATCATGACCAGCAACGCCGTCGCGAAGTCCCAGTGAAGGAGCTTCACTCCCCCGCTTGTCGCCTGTTGCCAAAATCGTCGCGCCGTTTGCACCACCACCACGCTCACAAAGACCGGCAAAAACGAAAGCCCGATGACCCCGACAAACTCGGCGTTCTGCGCGAGGACGAGACTCTTGGCAAAGGTCACCCCCAGGCCATTCCAACCAAAGCCGGTGAGCATCCATCCGCGCACCCATTCCAAGCCACACCAGAGCCCCCCTAGGAGCGCGGCATATCCCAGACTCCGTCCCATCTCCCGAAGCCGAATCTTCATCGTGTCTTGCGGCACCGCCCCTTTCTTCAACCAGGGATTGCCAGCCCTGGCCGCGAAAGCCCCAAAGATTCCAAAGTACAGACCCAGATAGGCCGCCAGAGCAAACACCCCCAATCCCGTAACCGTGCCGATCCACTTGAGATTGATGAGCCAAAAGACAACCCCGCAAAGATAGGCCAAACCAAATCCACGAAGACGGGCCCGCTTGGGATTCACCGTCCAAAGCAACGGCAGCAGAAGCCAAAGAAATCCCCAGACCAACCAGACCTGATCAAAGGGCGCGAAGCACAAGGCCAAAGCACCACCGCTTGCGGCGGCACCCAGCAGTCGAAGAAACGTGCTCATTAACCCATCCGCTCATGCGCGTCTTTTTCAAGGCTGGCCCACAGACTGTCGAGCGAAGCCTGCACTTCGTCACGATCAGTCCCTTTTCCAAAGAGGTAATACTTAATTTTCGGCTCCGTTCCGGACGGACGCACCGCAAAGCGATACCCGTTCGCCAACTCGACAAACAACATCGCCGATTTGGGAATTTCATCGCCTTCTTCATCGTAGAACCCGCCTTCCGCGTAGTCCTTCACCGAAACCGCCGTCGAGCCACCAATCTCGCTCGGAGGATTCGTGCTGTAGGAGGCCACAAGCGCCGCGATCTTGCGGGCGCCCTCGCCCCCTTCCATCACGAGCGATTTTCCCTGCTCCAAATAAACGCCATACTCAGCCCAAACCTGGTCAAGAAGTCCCGCAATCGTGGTCCCTTCGCTCATCGCATAAGCCGCCAGTTCGGCGAACATGACCGCCGAGGCGTTGCCATCCTTATCACGCACGAAATCTGACCCGAGATAGCCGTAACTTTCCTCGCCACCGAAAACGAAAAACTTCGAGTATTCGAGCCGCAGCTTACGACTTTCCCCTTCCGTCAAGCTGCGATAGTCGCCCTTCTTGTCGGCCGGAATGGCATCTTCATACTTCTTCAGCTTCTCGCCGATGAATTTAAAGCCAGTGAGTGTATTCACGACACTGATCCCGAATTTTTTCGCCACCGCATCTTGCAGCCGGGTCGTGACCAGGGTCTTGATCAAAACCGCCCGGCTGCGGTTGCTTTCGCTAAGCCATCCCAATTCAAACATCGTCTTAATGCGATACCATCCGATCAAGGAACCAATCTGGTTTCCGGTGAGAAGTTCCATCTCCCCTTCGCCATTTCTAACAGCTACGCCCATGCGGTCACAATCCGGATCAGTTCCGATGACGGCATCCGCACCCACTTTTTCGGCGAGGGCAATCGCCATCGCAAGCGCCGGGGCATTCTCGGGATTGGGTGATTCCACGGTGGGGAATCGTCCGTCGCCGCCATCCTGCTCCGGCACCGTGATCACTTCAAATCCCAGCTCACGAAGCATGGGCACGATGATCACCCCGCCCGTTCCGTGAAGATTGGTGTAAACGACTTTGGCTTTGCGACCTTCCAGCAAATCAGGACGCAGCAACACGGTGCGAAGACGATCCATATAAATGCGATCCATCTCCGCCCCAAGAATGGTGAGCTTTCCTTGCTCACCTTCGGGAAGGGCCTGGTAATCCTCGCTCGTCAAGGCGTTCACCTTTTCAATCACGCCCGTAGCGTGGGGTTCCACGAGCTGGCCACCGTCATCGATATAGGCTTTGAAACCATTGTCATGATAAGGATTATGACTCGCCGTCAGGCAAACTCCCGAGTCCGCCCGCAGGTGACGAATCGCGAATGAAATCTCAGGGGTAGCCCGCTCGGCTTCGAAAAGATAGGCATCACACCCCAAATCAGTGCATACCTTCGCGCAGGTCTCGGCAAAGTCGCGCGAGAAGTGCCGGGTGTCGTGGCCAATCACCAGCGATGGCCTCCCTTCGCCCTCGTATCGATCCCGGACATAAGTCACGAGACCAATCATGGCGCGCTTCAGATTGTAGAAATTCATGGTGGCCGTTCCCACACAAGGATGCTCGGGACGACCCAGCGGTCCGCCTTCGCCTTGCTCGGCCTTCGTGATGACCCGACCCACCGTGCGGCCCCGCAAGCCACCCGTGCCGAACGCCATCGTCTTGAAGAAACGGTCATCAATCTCCTGCCACTCCCCGGCTTTCAAAAGCTCGGTAATCGCGGCATCCCCAACGGGCGAAGAAGTCCCATTAAAATACAATTCAATATTCCCACGGGTCTCGGTCGAGAGATCTCCGCGCTCCACGGCATCATTCAAAAGGGTTTTCCATTCGCTCATTGCTGGGAGGATGATAAAAGGATCACAGACAATGTCCAACCCTCGCCTCCAACAAATTATTGAAAAATCCCTCGCGAAACGTTCCGGAATTCCCAGCGACACCACAAATTTAGTAAGACTCATCGACGGCGCAGGCGACGGACTCCCCGGCTGCTACCTCGAAAGCTACCGCGACGCCTGGCTCATCTCAACCTCCGGCCCGGGCCTCAACCCCGGCCTCCGCGACACCCTCTCGGAGTTTGGCAAGCCCCTCTATTGGAAGCGACTCGACCAACACCAGAAAGAATCGCCCGTCCATCTCAGCGGCGACGAGATGCCCAAATTCTTCCTCGGGCTCGAAAATGGCCTCAAAAGCCGCCTTTCCTTCCAGTCCGGATACTCCCAGGGCATTTTCATCGACCAGCGCGACAATCGCCTCGCTCTCCGCAAGCTCATCCAGCCCGGCCAAACCGTCCTCAACACCTTCGCCTACACCGGATTTTTCTCCATCGCGGCCGCCGCCGCCGGAGCCACCACTTCCACCCTCGACCTCTCACAAGTCTACCTCGATTGGACCCGCGAGAACTTTCGCGCCAATGACATGGATCCCGAAGAGCATTACTTCTGCAAGGGCGACACCTTCCACTGGCTCCGCCGCTTCGCAAAACAGAAGCGCCAATTCGACGTCCTCATCCTCGACCCCCCCACCTTCTCACGCGACGACAAAGGCAAGGTCTTCCGGGTCGAACGCGACTACGGCCAACTCTTCGAACTCGCCCTCGCCTGCCTCGCCCCCGGCGGAACCATCCTCGCCTGCACCAACTTCCGGAGCATGACCACCGCCGACTTTACAAGCCAACTCCGCGCCGTCAGTCCCCGCACCGCAAAATTCAAGTCCGCCGAAATGCCTGCCGACTTCACCGACACGCCCTACCTCAAGTCGGTCTGGATGACTCTTTAAAAAAGGTTTTGGCCCGGCAACCTTGAAGCCTGCCCAATCCACCCGGCAATCAACTCCTCATCCAGCTCGTCAGCCTCGAAGAGGTGAACATAGCGCACGCCCTCCTGCTTGGCCGCAATGGGCGGGAGCGGTTCCAGAGACGCCCCGTTCAGAAACGACACTTTCACGTATTTCGTGAAACAGTGGAATCCGAGAAACCAACCCTGGCCCTCAACCCCATAAAACGGGGTATTCCATCTCACCGCCTTCCGCACCCCGGGCACCACCCGGATCGTGATGGCATCGTGCGTCTTGAGTGGTTCAATTCAGAACGGAAACCCAATTGCCTTTCGGTGACCCACAAATCCCGATCCTCGGCAGGATCATTAAACATTTCCTTATAATCCCGACTCCGGTATTCTCCTCGAACTGTGAGCACCTTAATGGACAGCGAGGTTGATGGCTTTATCGAGTTCATGACGACCGAGAAGAACTCTTCGCCGAAGACGCTCGAGAACTACACCCTCGCCTTAAGACTCCTCCGCGAGTGGCTCGGCGATCGCTTCACGAAATGGCGGGATCTGACCGCCGATCACTTCCGGGCTTACCTCTTCGAACTCCAAAAAGCCGAACTGGCCCGCAGCACCGTCCGCCTTCGCTTCGCCGCTTACCGTTCCTTTTACAAATTCCTCGTCCACCGCCGGGGCTACGCCAAGAGCCCGGTCGCGGAAGTCGAACTCCCAAAAGCCGACAAGCCCCTCCCCGTCGTTCTCACCCTCACCCAGATCGAAGAACTCCTCGCCCTCCCAATGAAGTCCACGCTCGAAGGCCAGGCTCCCTCCTGGATGCGCGAGCGCGACGCCGCCATTCTCGAACTCTTTTACTCGACCGGACTCCGCCTCGCCGAACTGGCTTCGCTCGACGTCGATGACATCGACTCGGTCAACGAAAGCGTCCGCGTGATGGGAAAGGGCTCCAAGGAACGTCTCGTTCCCATCGGCTCCTTCGCCATGAAAGCGATGCAAATTTACCGCAGCGCCGCCGGGGTTTACGAAGGACCGCTCTTCCTCTCCAAGCTCCGCAAGCGCCTCTCGACCCGCTCCATCAATTCCGTTCTCAAGAAATACCTCGCCCAATCCACCATCGCCTTCAACGTCACCCCACACAAATTGCGGCATTCTTTTGCCACTCATCTGTTAGACCACGGTGCCGACCTCCGTTCTGTTCAGGCCCTTCTTGGACACGCTTCCCTCTCGACCACCCAGATTTACACCCACGTCACCAAGGAACGGCTCCGCGAAGCCTACACCAACGCCCATCCCCGCGCCAAATAATCCTGCCATGAAGCTCCCCATTCTCCTTTTCCTCCTCACCGCCCCTCTTCTCTTTGCCGAAGGAAAAGTCTACAAACTGACCGCCCGTGCGAGCGAAATTGATTCCCGCACGAAAGCCCATCCCGAAATCGAATTCCTGATCGAGGACAAGAAGGGCAAGCCGCAGGACCTTCAACAAGCCAGCGTCGACACCCGCGTCAATTCACGCGGACAACTCGTGATCTGGCTCATGGGCCACAATGAAACTCTTTTCACCAAACTCAATTCCTACGGCCTCCACACCATCCGGGTCCACTACGCCAACAAGTGGTTCTCCATTTGTTGTCAGGGACGCAACATGAGCGATCACTGCCGCGGCGATATCCGCCTCGAAGCCGCGACCGGCGAAGACCGCAGCAAAGACATCGATATCCCCAAGCCGGACGGGATCAAAGAACGCGCCTTTCAATTTGTAAAATACCTCGCCAAGGAAAACCCCGAGGGCAAGTGGGAGCAATTCCTGAACCCCTCGAAAACCGACCTCATTTGGGAAAAGGTCATCCTCTCCGGCTCTTCGCACGGCTCCACCACCGCCGCCCGCCTTGCCAAAGACACCAAAGTCGCCCGCGTCGTCGCTCTTTGCGGTCCCCGCGATCAATTCCAAACCTGGCAGGACCTTCCCTCCGCCACTCCCGAAAACCGCTACTTCTGTTACAGCCACATCCTCGATAGTGGTTGGACCGGAAACCATTACTGCCGTTCTTGGGAAATGCTGGGACTCACGAAATTCGGCCCCATCGTCAATGTCGACAAAACCAAGCCTCCCTACGGCAACACCCGACGTCTCGTGACCGACATCGACGTCGGCGGCGATGCTGATCGCGCCCACGGAGCGGTCACCCCAGGAGGTCGATCCCACAAGGCCAAGGATGGTTCCCTTGTTCACGATCCGGTCTGGCGCTACCTCTTCACCCATCCGGTCGATCAGGTCGGAGATCCGGTCCCACCCGATGATTCCTGCGTGGTCGATCAGCAAAAGATCAAATAAACCTTTGCGCAAGCAGTGCGATGGCTGAACATTCAGCTAGAAATCATGCACGAAGAAGTCAGCCTTACCCGCGAAGTCGACGCGATCCAAATTCCCTCCGGCGATACCATTAACTTGCCCGCCGGAACCCCGGTCGTCATCACCCAGACCCTTGGTGGTACTTACACCGTCGCCACCTCGTCCGGCCTGGCCCGGATCTCCTCGAGCGACGCCGATGCCCTCGGCGTGAATCCCGAAGAGGAAGTCGCCAAAAAAGAAGAAGAAAACCGACTGAAGGACGCCACGCTCGAAGAACAGGTCTGGCATCAGATGAAACAGGTCTTCGACCCCGAAATTCCCGTCGATATCGTCAATCTGGGCCTCGTCTATGATTGCAAACTTTCCGAAGTCGATCAAGGCCACGACGTTGACGTCAAAATGACCCTGACCGCACCGGGTTGTGGAATGGGTCCCGTCATCGCCGCCGACGCCCAGGCCCGCATCATGTCACTCAGCGAAGTGAACGAAGCCCGCGTCGAACTCGTTTGGGATCCACCCTGGAACCAGGACATGATCTCCGAAGAGGGTAAGATGAAGCTTGGGATGGTTTGATCGTGCTTCAGGACAGCATAAATTGTCACTTCGTATGACGGGCAGGACCGCATCTATCAGCGGATTACTCCCCAGGCGGAAAGCACCATGAGTTCATGGAATTCCGATCACAGTGTGATTGGCACAATCGATTCATGACCAGTTGACTGCGGCTTCAGCTCGGCCTCGCCCTTCGGGCACACTGAATTCTCCGCCAAGGCGCCCTTTTTTGGGTGGCGTTTTTCTAAAGCTCCTTGATCTCAATTTTACGATAGCGGACTTCAAAGGGAGCCCCGCTGTGGGCCTGGAGCGCAATGAGGCCCGTCAGCGGGATCTCGGGATCCTTCTCGGTATAATCACAGGTCAAAACCTCATTGATCCAAAGACGGATTCGAGGTCCTTCGGCGCGAATGCGATAATCATTCCACCCTTCCTTGACCGCCGTTCCGGCCTCCTTGCTCACCCAATCTCCGACGACCTTGCGCCGACGCGATTCGTCGTAAAGCTTCCCCCACCATCCCGGTCCGACATCAGCCTGGTATCCAATCATCTCGTGATGATCCTTGATTCGTTCGCTCCGAATCTGAATTCCGGCATTCGGATTTTGCCCGGTGACTTTGACCTGAAGGGTGAGCTCGAAATCGCCATAGCGCTTGGGCGGGGTAATGAAGGTATTGTGGGGAATCTTTTCTTTCAATGAACCACCGACAATCACGCCGTCCTCCACCCGCCACCATTGCACTTCCTTCGGTTGGACTTCCCACCCTTTCAAGGATTTCCCATCGAAAAGGGATTCACCGCAAAGTGATCCGGCCAAAACCAAACATATCAGGAAGCTTTTCATTTGCCCAAACTCTCCCAAACCCGATCCCAAGTCCATTCTCAAAGGGACGATTTCCAGAAAAAAATCGTTAGTATTAGGCGATTCCGTGAGTAATGATGACTTATGACCTTGCGCAAAATCGGGACTTTGTTGAGCCTCCTCGCCGTCTCTGGTGCCTTCGCCCAGAACGGGGACCGAAAGGGGCATTCCATGAATGAGATTGTTCCCAAAAATCTTATCCCCGCAGCCCCTGTCCTGACCGTGGATCAGGCGCTCGAATCCTTCACGATCGAAAAAGGATTCGTAATCGAACCCGTCGCGGCAGAGCCTCTCGTCGAAAAGCCGGTTGCCCTCACCTTCGATGCACGGGGACGCATGTGGGTTTGCGAAATGAGGGGATATATGCCCGACATTGATGGCAAGGGTGAGGATCAACCCTTGGGCCGCATCGCGATCCTCGAAGACACCGACCAGGATGGCCGGGTCGATAAGCGCACCACCTTCCTCGATGAGATTTTGCTCCCCCGCACCATCGCCTTGGTCCCCGAGGGCGTCATGTTCGCGGATCAATCGACTCTTTATTTGGTCGAGCGCAATGGCGACAAGCCCAAGGGAACCCCAAAGGTGCTCGACAAGAATTATTCCTCCGGCGGCAACGTGGAGCACAAGCCCAATGGCATGATGCCCGGAATCGACAACTGGCTCTACAATTCCAAATCGGGAACCCGCTACAAGTATCTCGACGGAAAACTCACCAGCGAAAAAACGGCCAACCGCGGCCAGTGGGGAATCACCCACGACAATTTTGGTCGCATCTTCCACAATTCCAACAGCACTATTCTTGTCGGAGACCGGACTCTCCCGAATCTCCTCATCGGAAACGACTCCGTGAAAAACAAGGCCAAGATGGATACCCGGGTCGGAGACAACAGTGTCTACCCAGGTCGCGTCACCCCCGGACTGAACCGGGCCTATATTTCCGAGCTCAATGGATATACCTCCAACACCATTGATCCCAAAACCTTCAAACTCACCAGCGCCACCGGAGCCTGTGGACCCGTCATTTATCGCGGCACCAACTTCCCCTCCGAATACGACGGGAACGCCTTCGTCTGCGAGTCCTCGGCCCAGCTCGTTAAGACGGTCAGGGTCGATGCCAAGGACGGCAATCTGAGCGGGTCCCACCCTCTCAAGAACCGGGACTTCCTCACTTCCACCGACGAGCGCTTCCGCCCGGTCAACCTTTACAACGCGCCTGACGGCAGTCTCTACATCCTCGACATGTACCACGGCATCATTCAGCACCGCACTTACATGACCAGCTACCTCCGGGCGCAAACTCTTGACCGTGGTCTTGATGGCCCCGGCCTTGGTCACGGTCGCATTTACCGGGTCCGCGCGATCGACAAGCCTCTGGAAAAAGTCCCGAACTTTGAAAACGCCACCTCCGGCGATCTCATCGCAGCGCTCGCCAGCCCTGTCGGAGCGATCCGCGATCTCGCCCAGAAACTCCTCATCGATCGCAAGGCCCCGGCTGCTGAAATCCGAAGCGCTTTGTCTTCCGGCCCCACAAATCCCCTGACGGTCATTCACCTCATCTGGACCCTTGAGGGCCTCGGCTCCCTCGAGGCTTCGGATCTCGAAAAGCCCTTGGCTTCAGGAAACGAAGAGGTCGTCGCCAGCGCCCTCTACGCCTCCCTCTCCCTCGCCCAGGATGATCGCGCAACCTTGACTGACCGCGTTGCCAACCTTGCCGTCAAGCCGATGACCCTTCCTTACCAGGCACGGGTCCTCGCGTCGATCGGAAGAATCAACGCCCAGGTTGCGCTCGTCACTCTTCTTAAAAACCATGGCAAGGTCAGCTTGGTTCGCGAAGCCGCCATTGCCGGGATCGAGAAAAACGCCCGCCTGTTCCAAACCGTCAACAAGGGCCAATATTCCGACAAAGACTTCGACCAATGGATCAAAGAATCCCTTAAAGGCCCCCAGCGCGAAATTGATCCCGCCACTCTTCTTAAGGGTGGGCACCTCGCCTCCTACAACCGTGGCAAGCATCTCTACAGCAACGAGGCCGGATGCTTCGGCTGCCACGGACCGGACGGGGCCGGCCTCGATGGTCTCGGCCCACAGCTCGAAGGGTCCGACTGGGTCACCGGAGATCAAGAGCGGCTCATTCGTATTCTTCTTCACGGCCTGACCGGCCCGATCAAGATCAATGGGAAGCATTTTGAATCCCCGGCCTTTATGCCCGGCCTTGTCCAGAACCCAACCATGACTGATCAAACCATCGCCGACCTCGCCACTTTCGTCCGGGCCAACTGGACCAACCGCGCTCCGCAAATTGAGTCCAAGTTTGTCGCCCAAATCCGCAAAGATTCCTCCGAACGCGACCCCAGCGAGATGTATACCCAGGCAGACTTCGAAAAGAACTAAAGATCGCTCAATTACAGGTGAATTTTCATTGCAGAACGCTCAAGTCAGGCCTACTCTCTTGCGTCTGCCTCATTCGCCAGAAGTGGTTAATTGGCCGACCCGATATTATTAAAAATGGGGGTTGCCCCGGAGGTTTAATGTCACGCCTTTATTGGAAGACAGCGGGCCGATGGAAACCCCCAACCTATTGGGCTTCGGGAATGCGGCTCATGTGCCACGGACGGTGAGGCAGATACCTTAAAAACCCGCTCTTAATTGAGCGGGTTTTTACGTTTCCGGAAGGTGGTGTCATCAGAAATGCGTCATCAAGGGGCGGGAAACTCCCCCTCCTTGAACCGGCGGTTTTGTCCCTGCAGCTCGACATCGAAAATCTCGTAACTCCGCGACAGGTTGCTCCAGCGAACCGCCTCTTCCCGGTTTTTGCGGGCAAAGTAAATCTCACCCATCGTATCGAGATAGGCTGCCGAGCGCGGCTTCATCTCAAGAGCTTTCTCGAGGTAAGCCTCCGCCTCATCGAGACAGCGGTTGGCCCGCGATGCCATCCACGCGAAGTTGTTCAAGGCATTGTCGTCTCCCGGATAGTTCCGAATCACTTCCCGGCAATACCGGGCGGATTCGGCAAAAAGTTGATCGTGAAGTTCCACCAGACCCAACTCGCGAACCAAGGGGAAAAAATCATTCGCCAAATAGCCATCCCTTGGGATCAGCCCGTGGGCTTCGGTGAATTGACGCGCCGCTTTGACAACATCGCCGGCCGCCATCGCCTGGGCACCCTGAGCCAGAAAAATGTGAAACCTTGCCCGCAAGGTTTGAATCGAACTCCCGCTATTCGTCTCCCACGCCACCGCCTCGCGGAATGCCACCACCTGCGCCCAGTTCTTTTGCTCGGCAGCTCCCACTGCCAGAGTATTCATCAACCAGTAGGATGAGCTGATCCTCCCCGACGGATTCCCGGAATGATGCAGCCGCAAAAGAGCCTTCTGATTCAAAGCGTAAGCCTGGTCAGTGAAGCCAAAGCGTTTTTCAATCTCCGCAAAATTGGCAAGATCCGCAGTGCTCCCCTGACTGTATTGCAGGGCCCTCTGGCACAGCTCTTCACCTCCCGGCAGTCCCGCTTTTCTCAGAGCAACACCCTTTTCATAAAAGCTATCGATTTCCGAATCCTTCTCATCGAGTTCGACTTCCGCATAGAATTTCCCGGCCTCTTTAAACTTCATTCGCTGGGCCGCGAACTGGCCGCGGGCCAGCTCGGTAAACTCCTGCCCCTCCTTCTCCAGCAGAGCCTCAAACTTCATAATATCCCCTACGCCTTCCCGTGAACGGGCGAGGCGATAGAGATTGTTCAGCCCAGACACCTTGCTCTCCGACTTCATGACCTGCTCAGTCAAGCGATCCTGCGCATTTTCAAATTTTTCCTCGCTAACAAATAGGACGTGACCAGACCCCGCGCCTGCCACGTTTCCAAAGGAGGCGGTCAAAAAAAGTATCTCTTCAACCGAAGCCGCAGGATAAATCTCCTCAAGCTGAACCTGCAGCCAGTCGTAGAGACCATCGGATTCGAAGAGGTTCTCCATGACCAAAGACAGATCGTAATCATGATCCTCAACCTCCTTGGCCAGGACTTTCATGGTGGCACGCGGGCCGTAAAGGAAAGCGGTTGGAAACCAGGTGGAAAGCTTCTTGTCATCCGCTTGCCGGATCACCTTGAACATCGCGGCGTAGCAACGAACAGCGTCATCAACCTGCCCCCGTCGTTCGAAAAAATCAGCGGCATAGAAAAACTTGGAAGAACCCTCGCTTTCGTCAATTCCGGCACGGAACTCCGCCACTCTCTCCTGCAACCACTCGTCCGTCAGCTTGCCATCGGGCAATCCAAGGAGGGGCAGCACTTTCAGGTAATTTTCCTGCCCAATGTAGTAATTGTGAAGGTAGTCGATTTCATCAGCAGCAAAACCAGCCACCACTTCGCCCGGAAATCCCATCCGATAGAGATTCATCCTGGCATAAGCCACCTCGCCTTTGTCCTGGGTCAGGTGAATTAAAGCATCCTTGGTCTCTTGCGCCTTCTTAAGATCGCCCCGGGCCATTGCCAGCGACCAGTCAAGGTAGTGACGAACAGAGAGATTCATGTCCTCGGTAGCGGCAAGATGTTCAAAGTAAGGCACATGATCCCCAAGGGCCAGGGCAGCCAGGACTCCGGCATCTTTGTCCCCCAGACGCTCCGCCTCCAATCGCAGAAGTCCCGCATCACCCTTGACCCGCAAGCAGGCCAGGTAGCGAGCCTCGTCCCCGGGAACTTCCGAATCGCGAAGTCTCGCAATTTCCTCATCCAATTCGCCAAGACTCTCAAGCAAATTGGCGTAGGCAATCATCGCCGGCAATTCCTTCCCCAGTCGAAGCAGGGCCTTTACCTCATCAAACTCACCTTCGCTGGTCAGCTTTCTCACCAGACGGGGCAAGACGTCCTCGATCATTTCCTCGGCCTTTTCGACGACCAATTCATCGTCCTCAAGATTACGCAGTCGGAAAATGAACCCGTATTCCTCGGCGCGCCGAAGCTCCTCGAGAATGGCAATTTTCGCCCGTGCTGTCGTATTCGTTGCAAAGAACCGGTTGATAAGCTCGACCGTTTCCGCAGGCGTGTCCGGGCTAATCCCGGAACGGATTCTCAGACTGAGATTGCTCGCCCGCGCGGCCACCTCGGGGTCATCGCCCTCGGCCAGCTGGTTGAGAAATGCAATCGCCCTGTCACCTGCGGTCCAGATCTCCATCGAGGCTTCAAATCGCTTCTTGAAGTCAGCCGAACCCAGGGCGGCTTTCCACTCGTCAGCTTCCAAAGCCGTTTCTTGGGCGGCAACAAGGCCTCCTCCCGTGAGGACGAGGATCAGGGTCAGGTTCTTCATCATTTTGAGTAGGGTTACAATCGCTTGTTTTGTCGCCTGATCAAGAGTTCATCGCTTTTTCCAGCGACAAATGATTCGCAGAAGCAATACCACGATCAAAAACCAAGCCAACCAGAGACAGTATCTGGCAATGGGCGTGACCTCGCTCCCGGGATCCGCCGCCGCAAACAATTCCTCATAATGGGGCGCAATGAAGTTCCCGAAGATCAAAAACAGGGCTGCGGTGGCTCCCAGGATCCATTCCATTGATTTTGGTGATGATTTCATTTTCCAATGCAAAAGCGGCCAAAGATTTCTCCCAAAATTTCCTCGGTATCGACAACTCCGGCAATTTCCCCAATCGCTCCGAGGGCCTCCCGGAGACTGAGCGCAGTGAACTCTGGCTCTTCCCCGGCCATAAGAGAAGCAATTGCTGCCTCCAATGCGGCCCGACCGCGAAGCAAGCACGCCTGGTGGCGGGCATTCACCGCCACCGAATGCACCCCCCAACTCGCTTCATCCAGCGAAAGCAGCGCCGCCAGGGCCGCCTCCAAATCAGAAAAACCCTCGCCCGTCTCGCAAGAAATACGAATCCCCTCTGCGCCTTCCCACTCACCAGCCGCTTCGTCGAGCTTGTTCAGAATCCGCAGGTGCTTTGCCCCCTCCGGCACTTCCAATGCCGATGGAACAAGCGGGCCACTGAGATCGAAGACTTCGAGAAGCAAATCCGCCCGCGCCACCTGGCCGTGCGTCATTTCAATCCCTTCCCGCTCAATCTCATCATCCGAATCGCGAACCCCCGCCGTATCAATGAGACGAAGCGGAATCCCCCTGAGGTTCACCACTTCCTCAATCGTGTCCCGCGTCGTTCCCTCCCTCGTGCTCACGATCGCACGCTGATATCCCAGAAGTCGATTGAGCAAACTCGATTTCCCCACATTGGGCTTTCCGTAAATGACAGTGCGAACCCCTTCACGAAGAATCCTCCCCTGATCCGACGTTGCAAGCAGGTCATCAATTCTCCCCTGCTGCGTCAACAAAGCCTGCCGGAAAGATTCACCCACCGCCGGGTCGATATCCTCTTCTGGAAAATCAATGTAGGCTTCCAAATGAGCGGTCGAACCCAACAACGCGGCCCGAATCTCGCGAGTGACCTCCCCCAGCCGCCCTTCCAATTGCTCGGTCGCCGATCGCAGCGCCAGCGAGGTCTGTGCCGAAATTAAATCCATCACGGCCTCGGCCTGGGTCAGATCCATGCGCCCGTTCATAAAGGCCCGTTGCGTGAACTCCCCCGGCAGGGCCGCCCGCGCCCCGACTTCGATGAATCTTTCGAGAACCTTTCTCGTCACCATCACCCCTCCGTGTCCCGTGAACTCGACAACATCTTCCCCGGTATAACTCCGGGGGCCTTTGAAGGTCACCATGACCCCTTCATCGATGATCAACTCGTCGCGATCCCGAATCTTCCGCAGTCCCGCTTCCCTTTCCCCCGGCAGCTTCTTTTTCCCTGTCGCCAGCCCTGCATACTCGTGAGCCTTGACCCCCGAAAGTCTGATCAATGACACCGCTCCGGTCCCCACCGGTGAAGCAATCGCAACGATGGTCTCATCCATCATCTATACAGTGGTGAGCAAAACATCCAACTCCCTCAAACAGCGCTCGTTCTGGGAAGGAGTCCCAACCGAGATTCTCACCCATTCAGGCAGTTGATAGCCACGCATTGCCCGCACAATGACGCCCTTCTTGAGCAATTCCCGGAAGACCCGATCCCCGTCCTTGACGTTCACCAAGACAAAGTTCGCGTGGCTTGGCACATACTCCCACCCCCGCTTGGCAAAGGCTGACTCGAAGAAATCACGCCCCTCCTTGTTATTCTTCACCGTTGCCGCGATGTGTTCATCGTCAGACATCGCGGCCAGCGCTGCCGCCTGCGCCATCGCATTGGCATTGAAGGGCTGCCGGGCCCGGTTCAAGAGTCCGGCAAGATGCGCAGGGGCCAGGCCATAGCCGATCCGCAGAGCCGACAATCCCTGCGCCTTGGAAAAGGTTCGCATGACGCAGACGTTCTTCCCTTCCTTCACGTATCGAACGGCATCCGGGGCCTCCTCAAGAAACTCAAAATAGGCTTCATCAAAAACCGCTACGACATGATCGGGCAGACGGGCCATGAAGCGATCAATCTCCTCCTGCCCCACTAGAGTCCCGGTCGGGTTGTTCGGATTGGCAATGAACACCAAACGGGTCTCGTCCGTAATCGCATCGGCCATTGCATCGAGATCATGCACAAACCCCGGGTCGGGAACCTCGACATAGTCCGCTCCGAACAAGGTCGCCATGAGCTTGTAAACCACGAAGGCATGCTCGGCCGCGATCAGCGCCACGCCGGGCTTGAGAAAGGAATGACACAGCAACTCGATGATTTCGTTCGAACCATTCCCGAGCACAACGTTCTCGAAGGCTACTCCGTGTTTTTCCGCAAGAGCCGACCGTAATTGATACCCACCCCCGTCGGGATAAAGATGAGCCTTTTCGATCTCGGCGGCCATTGCCAGCTTGGCCTTGGGAGACGGCCCCAGCGGATTTTCGTTGCTGGCTAGCTTGATAATATCACCCGGCTCGAGGCCCAGCTCGCGCGCCGTTTCCTCAATCGGCTTCCCCGGCTCATAGGCCACCAGGTCACACACCCACTGATTGGCTGATTCCATCCTATTCATCTGGGGCGAAGTTAGCCGACTCCGCCCGCTCTGCAAGCGCAAGAGAAGCCGGATTGAAGCATCCTCGCCCCAGGCCTTCCTAAGCCTTCCCAATATAAATCGAGGCAATCCCGCCGCTCAGCGGAATCCACTCGCAATCCCCCAGTTCCGCCTTCTCAAAAAGAGCCAACATCTTGGCTCCCGAAGGAAATTCCCCAATCGAACCCGCCAAATATTCGTAGGCTTCCCGCTCCCCCGTCAGCATCCCGGCCATCTTCGGAAGCACTTTGTTGAGGTAAAACCCATAGGGCTTTTGCAAGATTCCTCGTGGGAGGGAGAAATCGAGAACCAACAAATGACCACCCGGCTTGATCACCCGCGCCATTTCCTTCACGGCCTCCTGCCAATTGGCCATATTTCGGAGTCCAAAGGCCGCCGTCACGACATCAAATCGACCCTTCTCAAAGGGCAGATTCATGGCATCCGCAACCTGCGTTTCCTGGACGCCACTCTTCGCCGCATGAGCGAGCATCTCAGGACAGAAATCAGTTCCGAGCACGTTCGCCTCCGGGCATTTCCTCTGAATTTCCAGCGCCAGATCGCCCGTTCCCGTTGCGACATCCAGCACCGCCTCCGGGTTCCAATTACGGACGATCCGCCCGACCTTTTTCCGCCAGAGAATATCGGTGCCCATACTGAGCACGTGATTGGTTAAGACATAACGATCGGCAATCTTTGCGAAAGCGCCTTTTACAAATTGAGGGTCCTGTCCGGTCACTGGTCGCTGGGTGGTTCGGGGAGAAGGTCGGCGTAAATGCCAGGATCGCTACCGGGAATTTCCACCGCCCCGACCGCCTTGGCGTAAAACTCCCGAGGACCAACCCCGCCGATGAAAGCGTATGCGTAGCCGTTTTCATGAAGAGCTTCGAGCGCCTTCAAAAGCAAGGCCTTCCCCAGACCCATCCCCCTCGCCTCCTCACAAACGCCCGTCGGACCAAAGTAGCCCTTCCCGGAAGTTTCATAACAGGCAAAACCGAGCACCTTCTTGTCCTTCGTCGCGATGAAGCAGGAAATCGGCTGACGGGAACACGCGATTTCAAACTCGCTCACCCATTTTGGAGAAAAATGCTCCCGGATAAAGTTCGCCACGAGGTGTTTCTCATAAGCCCCCGGCCTCCGAAGAATCACCCCGCATTCCTCGACCCGCCGATACAGTTCCTGACTCTCCGGAAGATCGTAGAGCCGCACGAGCATATCAATCATTTCAAAAATCAGGGCTAGGAGGTTAAAAGCTGGGTCTCAGCCAGCAACCGATAAGTGCCATCCTTTGCCATCAATTCCGGATGAGTCCCGGTCTCGGCAATCTTCCCGTCCTTGAGCACGAGGATCTTGTCGGCGCTCTTCACCGTCGCGAGCCGATGCGCAATAATCAGGCTGGTCCGCCCTTTCATCAGCTCGTCGAGAGCTTCCTGAACCAAGCGTTCACTCTCCGAATCCAGCGCACTGGTCGCTTCGTCCAGCAGAAGGATCTTGGGATCCGCGAGGACCGCCCGGGCAATCGCGATCCGCTGCCGCTGACCCCCACTGAGTTTCATGCCGCGTGGACCCACAAGGGTCTCGTAACCTTCGGGAAACTCACTAATAAAATCATGGGCATTGGCCTTCTTCGCGGCCGCTTCGATCTCCTCCGGGGAAGCCCCAGGATGACCATACTCGATGTTCTCACGGATCGATCCACCGAAGAGAAGGACCTCCTGGGGAACCACCGCCATCGCGGCCCGGCGCGCCGCGATCGGCAAATCGGAAGCGGCGACCCCATCAAAGTTCAACTCGCCGCGGTTCGCCTCGTAGTAACCCAGCAGAAGCGAAAAAATCGTCGACTTGCCCGCACCACTCGGCCCCACAAGCGCCACCCGCTCGCCTGCCGCGATCTCAAAATCGATCCCTTGCAACACCTTGACGTCCTCACGCCCGGAATAGGCAAACTCCAGTGCCTTCGCGCTCAACGCGCCCTGCAATTTGGCCGCTCCCGCTGCCCGCGCATCCTCGACATCGTGTCCCAAAATCTCGCGAATTCTCTCCGTCGCCCCTTGCGTCTTCTGCAACTGGCTCATGATCTCGGGGAAGGCTCCCAACGAAGCTCCCACAAAAATACTAAAAAGAATGAAGTGCGAGAATTCCCGGCTACTCAAGGTCCCCTCGGCCAACATCCCGGCCCCAAACCACACCACCACGGAAATCGTACCAAAGAGAATCAGAATGATGAAGCTGACAAAGGCCGCCCGCGCCTTGGCGCCCTTCAGCGTCACCTCTAAAAAGCGATCCAGCGCATCAGAGTAACGGGATTCCTCGAAATTTTCGTTCGAGTAAGCCTTCACATCGGCAATCCCTTGCACCGCTTCTTCGGCCACCACATTACTCTCGGCCAAACGATCCTGCGCATCGCGGGAGAAATTACGGATCTTTCGACCCACAATCGCCACCGCCAGGATCACCACCGGGATCATCGCCAGCATGAAGAGAGACAGCTTGGGCGAGGCGATGAAAATAAAGATCAATCCGCCAAAAAAGATCACGGTCTGCCGGGCAATCTGCGGCACCGTGTTCAAAAGCGTGCTTTGCAAGACCCCGAGATCAGCGGCAAGCCGCGCACTCACTTCCCCGCTCCGGCGCTCCATAAACCAAGGCATGGGCAGCCGAACCAAGCGGGCAAAAACATCCTTCCGCAAATCACGCAAGGCACTTTCGCCCGATTTGATAAAGCCACGCACCCGCCAGTAGGAAATAAAAGCCTGCAAGGCCAAGACTCCCAACAAAGTCAGAACCACCCGGTTGATATTATCTCTGACGGACTCAGGATCCACCCCGTTGCTGAGAGCCTCCTGGGGAGATCCAATCAAACTACCCAAATAGTAAGGAAACGCCAAGGAAAGACCGGCTGTCACAAAGAGCGCGATCAGCGACGGAATGAAGATCTTACGATAGTTCCCCAGGTAGCTGTAGAGCCCGAAGGTTTTCTTCCAATCGATCTTGCGGGACTTTTTCTCTGACTTCGGCACACCCGCAGTCAAGCCGCCCCAAGCCCGTCCGTCAAATCAGGAGCGACGTGCATCGATAAAAGAAAGCCCGCTGAAGGCAAATTCCCTCCATTCATGGAATCGGTCTCCGTCTATTGGTGGGGTCGCCAATGGGCGCATTGTTTCTGTCACTCAGCAAATCGACCTCTCCGGGGTGGTCGGCCAAATCGTGGCCTCGGTGCTCCTCAGGCCTCGGCGAAATTGAGAAATTGAGTCCGACCCCGGGTTTCACCCGGGGCTACCTTCTTGGACCCCTCCGGGGATAAGATCCTCACTTCGTTGAGCGGCGACCACTCCTTGACGCCTATGCCCTGCCGGGCACCCGCAGGGCAAGGCGAGCCCGCAGTCAAATAGCCATGGAAGCAGGAAGCGTGACAGGCCCGCCCGCTCTGAAAGATGACCCGACCGAAGGGAGGCTGGTCTTCTGAGCCAGAAGATAACAGGGCGGCTCAATAGTTGATAGTTTGGGAGCGGACCTTCAGCGCGACGGCGAAGGCTCCGTTCGATTTTTCTGTCTGATTTTTTGTCTGCCTCGTAAATTACTGACTCTATTCCTTCTGCAAATCCCGCAGCGACCAGATCTCCCCGGCAAGATCATTCAACGCTCCCCTCGGCTTCCTCGCCCCATCCTTGCGCTTTTTGCCGAACAGCTTCCGGTTCATCTGGAAGGCATCGTTCACGAACTTCCGTGACCCGATGACCGCTCCGTCGGCAAAGTAGCGGATGCGGCACCTCACCACCTTCGCGATCTTCAAATCCCGGCTTTTCTCTTCCGAAAGTTCCTCAAGTTCCCTTTCCGCCTCCTCGCGCTTCCGCCCACGCCGCACGACCTTCCGCTTTCCGTCCGACCGCGCCTCCGCCAACTCAACTCCCTCCGCCACCAGAATCCGACGATATTCCTTCGCCACCCCGCCCTGCGCCCAGGCCCTCGAAGTCCCCTCGAAGTCCCCTCACGTCCTTCGTGCCCGTGCAAGGCCCGCACCAACCCCGCCCGCGCGATCCCCGCACCGCGACCGCCACCCACCGCTTCGCCATAGGAACTCCACCGGTAATCCTCCGGCAGCTCGCAAATCCCCGCCCGCACCGGATTCAAATCGATGTAAGCCGCCATCGTCCGGCAAGCCAACCCACTCTCGACAATCACGCTCTGGAAACGTTCGTCCCAAAGAGTCCCGCGAAGCCCGTTCTCCTTGTTGAACCAACGCGTGAAACGTTGCAGCAGTTCCTTCATGAAGAGGCTCAGGTTGTGCATCCGCTTCGTATAACGCTCAAAAATCGCAATCAAAGTCCGCTCCCAAAAGGCCCGGCTTTTCTTTTTCTCCGCAATCGAAAGCCCCTCGAAACCCTCCCCTTCCCCGGCAATCATCCGCCGTGCCTCCGCGATCTCTGCGGTCACCGCCGCAACCGTCCGCCGCGAATAGAGTCCGCCCAATCTCCGCAAAAGCTCCTCTTCCGACAGCCGGAGATCCACACCCCCAACAATCTCACCACCCTCCGGCATCGGCGGAACCTCCAAAAGTAGATGATAATGGTTCGTCATGATGCAATACGAGAGCACGCGGAGTCCGGAGTAGCGCTCATACATCCGCATAAACTTCCGGTATTCCTCCTTCGCCTCCGGCGTAATAATAAACTGTCGGTGAACACTCCGTGGGGTGGCATGATAAATTTACATGCCCGGCACAAGCGACGACACCCCCCCGTTCCCGGGCCTCCTCAACCATCGGAATCAACACACGTCTTTTTGCCATTCCAACACCCTACCGAGACCGGAACCTAACGGCAAGCACTATCTCCTATTACTTGTCCGTCTCACATTACGTGGCGGAGGAATGAATTCCAGCGAAGCGGAGTTCATTGGTAGAATCGGCGGGGTGGTGGGAACACGATGAGGTTCGAGGATTTTGGCTGCGAGCGAAGGATGAGCCGAGACAAAGTCAGAGTGGCCTCTTGGTGTTCGGGGCTGGGTGGGACGGAGGAATTTCCCCCTATGGAGACAGGAAATTTCTCTCTACCATGAATTCTAATTACTCTTTTTTGGATGGGGCAGTAAACCTCTCAAAGTCTCCATAGACCGTGTGTAACAGGTAGCGAGGCTTCGGCCCTTCAAGTCCCTTCTTTTTGAGCCGACTTGCTAGTAATCTATGAGCAGCTGGGCTAACAACCGAATTCTCGCTGTCTAATTTCTTTAGCAAAGAAATTCCTTTTTCTTCGTCGTATTCCAACAAAACCTTGGCAGTCTCTAATCTGATAAACGGATTTTCGCTTTCCTGTAAATTTTCCCAGTAAGTTAATTTTTGTGCCTTTGTTCGTTTAGCATCATCGTTTTTGGATTTATGAACGATATATATTGCTTCTACCAATCCTCCAGATTTTAGATTTTTCTTAGATTCCAATAAGTCAACATCTTTGCTTCCGCTCCATTCCAACAGATAGTGCGCCGCTACTGCGGAGACCAAATCGTTATCGTCGTTTAGGACTACTCCTTTGAGAAATTTTATTTTATTTTCATCTTTATCCCCACGGCCAACTTCCATCACCTTTTCAATTCTATCGGCTATTTCACCGGAAAGGGGTTTATGAGCCAGCACTGGCAAATTTACAAGCGACGTAATAGCTATTACGGTATACAATATTTTTCTAGTCATCATATTTTCCTACGGTTTTGTGGTTCATTTCAGGATTTCCCCAGTCTTTAGAATGGTCACCTTTTACGCCAGTATGGCGCTTACAAGTATAATCTTCAGCATCATTAAGAATCTCGATAGGCGGGTTACCAGTTCGGAAATTATTCCAATCGTAAAGATCCCCGTTGTTGTATGATTTACTCAAATCAACATCTTCAATAGAATTGGGGAGATAGTCACTATTACCCGCAAGTGCTCCATCTTTATTATCACCAGGGTTCACTCCTCCGGCAGCTGCCGCAAACTTATTTACACCCTGATTCGCAACATCCCAATAATCTTCCCAGTCTTTGTAATGCTGGGTTTAATGCATCGCTGTCCAAGAAAAATTATCAATTACTTCTAAAGAATTATTAGTTCCGTATGGTGCATCGAAAACTAGCCTATCGCCGTCACTCAGGAAAATTTTATTCAAGTTAGGATCATAATAAGTCCCTCCTGCATTTGGTGCATTTGGAGGATTATAATTAACATCTGGAGCCGTTCCTAATAACTGAACGGTCTGCAACCAATAAAAGAACCAGTTCGGAGTTGTTCCTGAACCTTGGCCCGGGTGATTTTTCTCATCTCTCATGAAAAACACCTCAAACTCACCGAATTCCTCCTGACCAGGTGCTCCAAGAGGATCTATTTCTGACGGAATCATTCCGTTACATCTCATCTCCGCAACTTTTAGTCCAAACTCACTATTAAGCGCAGGGAGATTTGTGTAGGTTGCCAAGGCTACAACCATTTCTCCTGACGGGGAAGACTTGCCGCCCATATTTGCATTGTCCCAGGCGAATGTCGATCCGACAATTGGATCTGGAAGAGAAAAGAAACGTAACTATTCAGGACCCTTGGGCGAGGGATCTGCCGAGGGCGGCGGGGGCGGCGAGGAGGCAGCGGAGGGTTTCCAGGATGGGGCGCTTTTGTTTGCGTGCCGTCGAGATGATTCCACGGGTG
>Ga0335398_10001530_pt1 | contig 39485 bp, 24 predicted proteins | sample BON03_FD_205742 | JGI IMG/M metagenome (GOLD analysis project Ga0335398, IMG submission 205742) | Freshwater microbial communities from Lake Bonney liftoff mats and glacier meltwater in Antarctica - BON-03 (spades assembly) (version 2) | ecosystem: Environmental > Aquatic > Freshwater > Ice >... | reverse complement strand
AGGTATTATTTCAATTTAGCTGATTCTTCTAAATCGCAGTAAATCAGCCAATAAGTGGTTTCAGTAAAACGCGCGCTCCCCATATTAAGTCACTTTATTTATATGTTCCACTAACTTAAGGGTAGAACCGTTTTACTCGGACGAGAGTAATTTGAAACATTCATGAAAGATTTTAAAATAGTATATTAACCATCCCTGAAAGGGTGAAATAGCGAAGCAACGGTCGCTAGGCCGTTGTCAGACACAGAGTAATTTCATTTTTAAAGCCCTGAAAGGGCGGAATAAGTTATGGGACAATCGCTCGTTAAAAATTATATTCATATTATCTACAGCACGAAAAATAGACAGCCATTTATCCGACAGGAACACGAGGTAGAACTCTATAAGTACCTAGGTGGAGTTTGCAAAGCTCATGATTGTACTCCAATTCAAGTAGGAGGCCATCTTGATCATGTGCATATTCTCTGCCTCCTGTCCAAACGAATGACTATTGCAGATTTGTTGGAGGAAGTTAAAACAGATTCTTCCAAATGGATGAAAAAGCGTGCAGCTGAACTGAAAAATTTCTATTGGCAAGATGGGTACGGCGCATTTTCGGTAAATCCAAGGGAGGTCGATATGGTCACTGAATATATCCAAAACCAGCGTGAGCATCATTCAACAAAAACTTTCAAAGATGAATACCTGGCTTTTTTGAAAAAATATAAGGTGGAGTATGACGAGCGATAGGCTTGGGGATGAGGCAAAATGTTGATTTTGCCCTTTCAGGGCTGAGTACAAAACATGCCTGATCGACTATCGATGGGCTTCACCCATCGCTTAGCTATTCAGCCCTTTCAGGTCTAAAATAATCGGTTCTATCACGAGTTTAATGGAGAAATCAGAAGTTAGGTATTATTTCAATTTAGCTGATTCTTCTAAATCGCAGTAAATCAGCCAATAAGTGGTTTCAGTAAAACGCGCGCTCCCCATATTAAGTCACTTTATTTATATGTTCCACTAACTTAAGGGTAGAAACAAATAATTAAAATGCTAAATGAGTCCTACCGACATTGAATGCTTTTCTAAGTTAGGCCAAGTCCTACGACTTGAACCAATTTAGAACTGCAAGCCTCATCGCAGGCTGAATCATTCGAATAAAAAAAGGTCCAAGTCGGGAGACTTGAACCATTACACGTAGCTAGTTCAAGACTGAAGTCTTGAACTAGCTTAATTAAATTTCCTTCAACATCAAGCCTCGATATTCCACTTTCATCGGTGGGCCGACATGAACCTGGACGCCAAGTAAACCTGACTTCATCCGATTTTTAGAATCCTCGTCATGGACTTCACTCATCAGGATTCCATTGACATAGTGCTGCATGACATTTCCTTTTACAATCAGGTGGACGGTATTCCAGTCTTCTTTTTTGATTTTAGATCCCAATTCAGCTCGGTCACCCAGTTCCTTTTCCAGATTCAAACCATTCCAGGCATTACGTTCTACAAAATCACGGAGATTCGGTATATCATCTGGCTGAGAAGTAATTCGTGTTTGCTGACCTCGATACGCTAACGTGGCTCGCTTTCGCTCCTCGTAGTTTTGACCGGTATAGGTATTTTTACCATCGATATCTGCTTGGTAACCCCGAAGTGCAAAAGGGACTTCAGCCACTCGATCGCTACGATAATTGATTCCCGAATTACCGGATTCTGAAATTCGAAATTCTCCTTTCAACTCAAAATCTGCCACTTCCCCACCAGTCCAGATTAGGAACGTATTGGCATTCAATAATGTCTCAGGAGTGATTATCCCTACGATTGCTCCACCTTTTACCGACCAGTAAGTTGGATCTCCCTCCCACCCATTCAGCGTTTTGCCATCAAAAATGGGTTTAAAATCATTTTGAATGGATTCAAACTGAGAAGTAACAACTGCCTGATCGCTAATTTTAGATAGAGTGAAAGGAGATTCAATTCCGTAATAGCCAAGAACCATTACTGCCGCAGCTGCCTCGAGAAGTAGATAGTTCTTTAAAAATTGGAATTTCATTTCAAGGCAGTTGCTTTATTCTGATAGACCTCATGATTAGGATTTCCCCCGGAGATCAAATAAGCCATCAAATCCTTCAATTCCTCATCATTGAGTCGATTGATCATTCCAGGAAGCATAGTGGACACCTCAGAAGCTTTGGTACTCTTCACTTCAGCTTTTGCGACTGTCCGGATTACCTGTGGTGCAAATGGGTTTTGTGACACATAGTAATTGGAATTATCTTCATTGGTCAATCGACCGACTACTGAGCCTCCAGTTTTTAACTCTAGGATAGTGGCCTCGTATTGTTCGGAAATCTCATCACTAGGATTGATAGTGGCATTCAAGATATCTTTAGGAGAGTACCTTGTTCCCAACTGACTCAGATCAGGACCGATCACTCCACCTTCTCCTTGCATTGCGTGGCAAGACTGACAAAGTGTAGCTACGTACATGGCTTTTCCTCTAGCCAAGTCTCGTCCACTGAGGACTTCTACTACAGGTAGGGCTTCCTCCACAGTCCATCTTTTACCGGGTCCTTCGGGCTGAATATTGGTTTCTGCAAGATCATTTCCACTGCTCGTTAACATAGCAGCCCCGGAAAGTTCATTGTATTTATCAAAGTCAGCTTTCGCTACATATGTTAAAGCCATTTTTCGAGCTCTATCTATAAAGCCTACATAACTTCTACCTCCTTTGTATTTGAAAGCATCCTGAATCCAAGTGAAGTATTTCTCATGCAATTCAGGCGTCCAACCTGCTTCAGCTCCACCCAATACAGTAGCCAAATAGGTCTGCTGTGCCGGTGGTACATTGGCAAGCATATTTGCAATATCCAATCCGTACTGAGGATTCCGCATGATCAGATCGGAGGAAGAGGTGAAAGTCTTCTGGTAGTCAGGGTCATCTTTTGCATTTTCAAGCAAAGCCAGCGTCTTTGATACACCATCCGGCGCATCTAGGTAAACCAACAGTTTGCTCAGCTCACGATCAAGATTATTATTGTTTGCAGGGAACTTACCATCCAAATAAGCCACCAGTTGCTCTTTCACTGTTGCGGCTGGTTCACCTTGACGGTACAGGATCAATTCAAAAGCCCGAAGTAAATCCTGCTTCTCTTTTTCGTTAAGTTTTGAATAGTCGATTCCCATTAGTACTTGAACCATCGGAGTTCCTGCTCCTTTTTCGCTATGTCTTGCCATGGCAATCATAGCCTGAGTAAGTTTAACAGGATTTTGCTCTTCGAGGGCTTTTACTTTCCAAGAATCAATTGGCTGATGCTCCAAAGCTATCCGTGCAGCATACTGGACAAATCGATCAGCATGATCCAAATTAGCCCAAGTTTTTTCCAAACCTTCGGCAGAAGCTCCAACCTTATGGAATTCCTCTAATTCTCTTCTCAGCCTATTTTCAGCAGGCAAATCAGCCACTTGAAGTGGTTTGATGTTTTTGTCTATCGCTCCATCGTAATACACTCTATAGAGATCCGACTCCAATCTTCGACCACCTGTCATGAAATACATCGCGCCATCGGGACCGATGGTTCCATCTGTCAATGCAAGTGGAGAACCAGAAATAAATTCTTCTGCAGTAGCTTCATAGGTTGCTCCATTTGGCTTCAATTCGAAAGCATAAATAATTCCAAAACTCCAATCGAAGGCATAAAGCGCTTTTTGATATTTCTCAGGGAAATTCGCTCCGGTACCAAACATGACGTTTGTAGGGGAACCCTGACCGATATTGATAGTAGCAGGAAGATTGTCAGGATAGAGCGGTGACCATTTTTGGTTTCCTGTTCTCCAGCCATATTCTGATCCACTGGTCACATGACAGATTCGGGTAGGTCTGTACCAAGGCATTCCAAAGTCCCACTCCATATCTGAATCATAGGTAAATAAGTCTCCTGCCTCATTAAATGCGATATCGAAAGGGTTTCTGTAGCCTGCGGAAATCAACTCAAAGTAAGATCCATCAGGTGAGAAATTGGCTACCCAACCTCCTGGAGCCATCCTTGAGTTCGCATGTCCCCGAGGATCTTTGATCTCTGGAAACAAGTTGTCTTCAGTCCAAACCCGAGGCAATCGATAGGCATCCATAGCTGGAACATCCACGTGATTTCCTGCTACCATATATAAGGATTTTCCATCAGGAGAAAGTTTGATACTATGTGGTCCATGCTCTCCTGGTTGACCGGTAAAAAGTTTGACTGTTGTCACTGTTTCATATTGATCATCACCATCCAGATCCTGGATTCGGTAGAGCCCAGTGCTTTCTTTGAAAGTCTCATTTCCATCATGATTCACCATCACATAAATACTGTTGAATGCATAAAGCAATCCCTGCGCATAGCCCATTCCCACTTGAGATTCGGCCACATCACCGATAATTAACTTTTCTATTTTGGGCGCTAAAGAATCCGATCCGATAGCAGGAATCTCCAATCGATAGAGAAAGCCATATTGATCGGCAGTGATCAGCCGGTTTTTATCATCAAAAGTCATGGCTACCCAAGAGCCTTGATCTAAATCTCCTGGGCTGTAGATGTGCTCAGCTTTGAACCCGTCAGGAAGCTTGAGTTTGGCCACCTTCGGATCGAGCGGTGCTTCTTCCTTTTTGGCACAGGAAACCACAACAGTGAGCACCACGGCGCTCAAGAAAAGGGTTTTAAGAAAAGATTTGACAATCATATACTTTTGGGTTATTGATTTCTGAAATGGGTATTATGTTGAAATACTGATAATTACCTCAATGAAATAATTTATTAAGCTATTTACTTTTTGTGATTTAAAAAAGTGTCCTGCCGTCTCATGGTCAAAAAAAATCAGCCCAACTTTTTCAGGAGAAAACATCTTGAAAAAGCTGGGCTGTACTTAGTCTGTGAAAAAAAATTAAAAGAAAGGACTCAAATCCGATTCAGCTGCCGGGTAAGGATAGAATTTACTAAAGTTAGTAAATACGTTGTTTCTCGGTACAGCACCTGGAATTGGCGGATAATAGTATTCAAGTGGATTAGCTACTATACGTTGACCATAAGGAACAATTATCTCCTGTATTCTGTCGGTTCTCATGATATCAAACCATCTCTTGTTTTCGAATGCAAGCTCCACTCTTCGCTCCTTGAAGATCGCTTCTCGCATTAGTGCCTGACCCGTTGCACTAGAGGAAGCTAAGCCCGCCCGTGATCTTACCTCATTCAGGAGACCTGTTGCATCACCGGATTTCCCTTGTTCATTCAGTGCTTCAGCCATCAAGAGCAACACTTCTGAATAGCGATACACAGGCCAGTTTACTCCATGGTTATTGTGCTGCGCATGTGTACTCAAAAACTTCTTGATATACGGGGTAAACTTGACAGTTCCCGGTCTTCCTGATATTTCCAGAAAAGTTATTGAGGCATCTTTGCGTAGATCTCCATTTTCATAGGCTGCGATGATATCTGGCGTAGGAATATTATTGCCCTGCCCATCAATTGGTTGTGGATTGCCTGTACCGAACAGTGATCGCACCTCATTCACAGTCATAGGTCGTGGGGTAAAACCATACAAGAAAGAACCCTGAAGTCCTTCTGGCCCTTCTCGATATTGCACCTCAAACACTGATTCTGCATTGTTTTTATTGCCTATATTTCCAGCGAAAGCCATAGCATAGGATGGCATTAGGGAATATTCTCCTGAAGAAATGACCGGAGCAAGAATCTGCTCGGCATCAGGCCAGCGCTTGAGGTAGACATATACATCAGCCAGTAATGTCCGAGCGGCCCCTTGAGTAACCCTACCTAGCTGCTGCTGGGACTTCTGTGGAAGATACTGCACTGCTTCTACCAAGTCCCGAACGATTTGATCAAGTACTGCTGACTCCTCTGACAAAGGTAGCGCGGAACCTTCCCGGCCTGAAACTGGCATAAGATGAAGCGGAACAGCCCCGAAATAGCGAACTAAGTGGAAGTAGGCTATTGACCGAAGGAAAAGAGCTTGACCTTTGATATTATTTTTAGAAGCTTCGTTGAACTCTACTGCATCGATTGTGCCCAGCACCTGATTGGTACGAGCTACAACCAAATACAGCGTACGCCAGGCACCAAGGACGTTTCCATTTGGGGTAGTTCCGTTGCTTACCGGCACCGAAAAGTCTGCCAGATCCTCTTGATTTTCCACTGCTCCGAAGAGCACATTTCGCATATAATAGGCGTTGTCCGAGTGCAACTCACCTAAAAGCCACGCTTGTCCATTGTAATAGCTGCGCAGAGGAGCGTAGGCAGCATTGACTGCCTGAGCAAAGTCACCTTCAGTTTGGAAAAACGTCACCGAACTCAGCTGTGTCTCAGGCGCTATTGTCAGAAAGTCATCGCAGCTTGAGAAAGCCATGACTAGGAAAAGAAGTAAAACGCTATATTTTTTCATTTTTTTCAGTTTAGGAATTGATCAACTACTGAGATCAGTATTAAAAATTAATATTTGCTCCAAAGGTGATAGTACGAGGGACAGGAAATGGTCCCAAGTCTAAGCCCGGGCTTAGATTTCCACCGTCTCCCTGACCATTGTTTTGCATACTAACTTCAGGATTTTGTCCTCCCCAATAATTAGTAAAGACGAACACATTCTGAGCCGATGCATATAGGCGGAGAGATTTGATGGTTTTAGGAAGCTTAGTAAATGTGTATCCCATAGTGATATTTCGGATGGTGAAAAAGGAAGCGTCCCATACAAAATTACTATTAGTCCAATCTCGCTCTACCCCTGTTACATTTCCACCACCCACAGTAGTACCAAAAATTCCTTCTCCTGGATTCTCCGGTGATCTAAAGCGATCACCCGCTCTTCGTACCATATTGAATACTCCATCCAAATTGGCAGTAGAGAAAAGGTGTCTCATATATATATCTTGTCCCTGAGAGCCTGATCCCATTATACTCATATCCCAGTTTTTGTAGTTGAAATTATTGGTAATTCCATAAGTAAATTCTGGAAAAGGATTTCCGATTATAGTCCTGTCATCATTATCTCCTCCAAAAGTAATTATCCCATCGCCGTTGATATCCTGGAGCTTGATACTACCTACAGTAGATCTTCCCGGGACCTGTGGTGAATTTGCCAAGTCTTCTGCATTGGCATAGTTGCCTAGCTTCTGCAGTCCATAAAACTGGCCAAACTGCTGTCCTACCTGAGTGATGTGGACTTGGCCATATACCCGGTCGATTCCTTCGGCAAGAGAAATAACCTCGTTGCGGTTGATAGAAAGATTGGCATTAATATTCCATCTAAATATACCTTTAGTCGGGGTTGCATTGATCGAAAACTCGTGGCCCCAAAACTTGATTTCTCCAACGTTATCATTGAAATTGGTAAATCCTGATTCTTGGGGAATCTGCACGGCAAAAAGCAGATTAGTCGTATTTTTTAGGTAATAATCATAAGTAAATGAAATTCTATCATCCAAAAATGCCATGTCAAATCCTACATCAAACTGTGCAGTAGTCTCCCAGCCCAAGTTTGAATTATCCAAAGAGGTAACTGCCGCTCCTGGAGTGATGGTATTGCCAAAGGCTACGTTCACCGTATTGTTGACCAAGGCATACTGCGTATAATTACCTATGTTATTATTCCCGGTAATGCCGAAGCTGGAGCGGAGTTTTAGAAACGAGATAGTCTCATTTCCCTGCAAAAATCCTTCATCCGAAAGTACCCATCCTACAGAAGTCGAGGGAAACACTCCCCATCTATTATTAATACCAAATCGTGATGAACCGTCTGCTCTTGCAGATGCAGTGAAGAGATATTTACTTTTATAGTTGTAGGTGAATCTGGAGAAGACAGAAGTAAGGCCCCACTCCTGCACATTATTGAAAGTCCCACCCCGATTGATATTGATAGCCGCCTGAGTGGTAAGTATTCGGTCATCGGCATAGGTATCCGCTGCAACTCGATACTGATCAAGTCTGAATCTTTGATTCGAAAGTCCTGCCAGAATTTCAAAATTATGATCGTTGATCGAGGTGCGATAGGTTGCAATATTTTCATTCAACCATGACATGCTATTAGTGGTCTCCCGAATAGAAGATGCAATGGTCGGAATGGCCTGATTGATAGACGAAGTAGCCGTGGAAGGATTAGAAAAGAAAAATCTAGAGTTATTCAGCTCCACATTGAAAGTGGACTTGAGGGAAAGTCCCTTGATCGGCTTCCATTCTATGTAGGTAGTTGCCAACAAATTTAACCTGGTGGTTTCATTTGTAAGTTCCTGTGCTGATCTCACCCAGTTAGGATACGCAAAGATATTTCCAGTCTCGGCTGGAAACCTGTTGAAAAGAGTAAGTTCACCAGCTTCATCACGGATTGGCATTACCGGCCAGGTATGTAAGGCATTGAAGATAATCCCTGTACCGCGAGAACCATCTGTTCGTGGAGTGTTATCTTTGACGTAGTTTGGAGCCACATTTACCCCGATGTTGACTTTGTCAGACAATTGATAGTCCGTATTCAATCGAAGCGAGAATCTCTGGAAATCGGAGTTTACCACTACGCCATCTTGATTAAAGATACCTGCCACTACTGTAGTATTGACACGCTCTTTATTTGAGGTTATGGTCAGATTGTAGCTAGATATCGGCGCAGTCTGGAGCAGTGCATCATACCAGTCATTGGTATCGTTCCGATAGATAGAGGGATTTTGGAAAATACTCGGTACCGGACGATCTGCATCTTCATAGTATTCCTTTTTAAACTGAGCAAATTCCTCCGCATTCATCATCTCAAGTCTTCCCCTCTGGGGCGTTTTCTGAAAACCTGTGAAAACATTTAAGTTGACATTGGTCTGACCTTTGGTGCCTTTTTTAGTTGTGATTAGGATCACTCCATTAGCAGCACGAGAACCATAAAGCGAGGTTGATGCTGCATCTTTCAATACAGTGATTTCGTCGATTTCATCGGGATTGATAGAGTTGATATCTCCAGTGATCGGAAAACCATCCACCACATAAAGTGGTGCGCTACCGCCGGAAACTGACAACTGACCACGAATCCGAACGTTCATACCTTGTCCAGGCTGACCGGTAGTCTGATTAATTTGAACGCCTGCCAATCTACCTTGAAGCTTTTGAGCAATCGTGGAAACCGGCATATCTTTTAGTTCTTCGCTTCCGATGGATTGAATAGATCCCGAAACTTCTTTCTTGATCTGACTACCATATCCGACTACTACTACCTCCGATAGGTCAGACATGGAGATATCCATTGCTACAGCATAGATCGTCTGACCGCTTTGGACAGTGATCTCTCGGGATGAATACCCGATAAAACTTACCACCAGAATATCTCCGGGGGCAGCCTGAATAGAAAAATTACCATCAATATCGGTTACAGTTCCCGTTTGAGTTCCTTTGACTAGTACAGTGGCACCCGGGACAGATTCTCCTGTTTCGTCTTTTACAGTACCTGATACATTAGCCGATTGGGCTAATGCGGTCAAGGTAGTAAATAGCATGAGCAGCATTAACCCAATTAACCGGGTTTTTACTTTAGTTTGAAAATGTTTTTTCATAAGATTGGGTTTGTGTTAACAGTAAATTAGCTCTTCTAATTACCAGATTTACTTCTCAGAGACTATCCTGCACAGTACTGTATTTCAATTATTTATCACTTCAAAAAATTTAAAAAGTAACAGGATGCCACAGGATAGTATCACAATAAATTATTTGGGTCGTGTTGCTTCAGGATTTATAAAGTCTCGCGCTTTTTTTAGCTCGAAAAAAAATAGGAATGACCTCAATTAATTGAAATCCAATTACTTTTTCACTATAGTTAAAGTCTAATTGACCTATATATTAAAAATTCGATTACTCTCAATTGTATTTCTTGCAGGACTCGTCTTTCAACGCATAAAGAAATGCTGGAACTCGAAAAAACACTACGGTCGCTCTTGTAAGTAATAATCTTGCCGCTCGAATGATGGATTATGTCACGTTTAAAACTTAACTTCATCTTCTCTACCCCCACTAACTTAAGGAAAAAACAAAAAAAATAGGTTAACAAGAGGCCATTCTGGTCTTCAAATGAGAAAATCCAGCAGTAAGAAAGTTTCAGATCCTCAAATTCATGAGAAGAATTTGAGGATCGATAAAATTTACTTTCAATTCATGTGGAAAAAAATTAAACCAACTCCATTTGGTTCGTGGAAAAACAGTCTAAAAAATCTTCTTGATCTGCTTTAATCAAAAATCAACTTTTGGCTAACAGCCCAAACTCCGCCTTACCATGTCCGTCGGGAGTTGTATAAAACGGTCGCTGCTCGATTTCATAGTTTAGTTCTGAAGGAATTCCCAGTGCATGGTAAATAGTCTGGTGAATACTGTCAATCTTGATCGGATTTTCGATGGTATTACAGGGACGCTCGTCAGCGGTTTTCCCAAATACATGTCCACGTTTGATTCCACCGCCAAACATCAGAATTGAGCAACCATCCGTAAAATGACGGTGCATCCCATAGTTTTTCATATCCGCTATAATATCGGGAACTTCCACTTGATCTTTAACTTGTAAACCTGGACGCCCTTCTGTCATCATGTCCCGGCTAAATTCACTTGCCAAAATCACCATTGTCCGATCTAGTCTACCACTTTGATCTAGGTCTTTGATCAATTGAGCGACAGGTCCATCAATCATTTTTTTCATATCCTTCAGTCGGGTGTGGCCATTATCATGCGTATCCCAACCAAAGAACGGTTCGTATTCGGTCGTCACAGTGATGTATCGGGCTCCTTGATCGACCAGTCTTTTGGCTAATAGGCATCCCAATCCAAACTTACCGTTGTTGTACTTATCGTAGCTTTCCTTTGGTTCTTGACTGAGGTCAAATGCTTTTGCCTCGGGAGAGTTGAGCAGAATATATGCCTGCTCCATGGAGCGCTTGAGTGATTCTCTTTGATAATCTGAACCAAAATCATTCATTGGACCAGCGGCCATTAGTTCTTCATAGAGTTTGTTTCGGCTTTCAAATCGCTTAGTATCCATTCCCACAGGAGGCCTTACAGCATCTAATCCAGCCGTGGGGTCGGGAATTAGAAAGGGGCCAAATTCCGATCCTAAAAATCCAGCACTGTGAAAAGCTTTCAATTCTTCGCCCTCACCTACCGAGAATCGCTGACCGATATTGATGAAGGGTGGGATTACTGAATTTAGAGCACCTTTTTCTTTTGCAATCCAGCTTCCAAGATGTGGCACCACCACTGACTGTGGAGGTTCGTAGCAGGTATGGAAATGATATTGATGCCGAGTGTGCAAAATATGTCCTAAATCGGCCGCTTGATACGATCGGATCAAGGTGCCTTTGTCCATCACAGCGGCAATATTTTCCAAACCTTCGGAAAAAAAGATATCATCCAGTTTGGTCGGGATAGTTGGGAATGTGCTCAACACTTCCTTTGCCTCCATTCCTTTTCGGAAAGGGGTGTATTTTTTGGGATCAAAAGTCTCCGTATGAGCCATGCCTCCAGCCATGAAAAGTAAAATTACCGAGTCGGCAGTACTTGGAATTCTGCTTTCGCAAGAGGAAAGTAACCCTGCCAGCGGGCTGCCCATACCCAAAGTGGCTAATGTAGCAGCACTGGTTTTTTTAAGAAAATCTCTACGAGTGTTGGATGTATTCATGGCTTAATAGATCATTTGGAACTCAGGTAATAGGAAAATAGACCAAAGTAAGTCTTGAGTTTTCGTTGCTTCGGTTTTTGCACCATAAACACGCTTGGCCACTTCTAGCTCTTCCGGGGTAGGCGCTCTCAATAGCGCTTGAGCGAATAATTTTAATGTGAGCTCCTTAGGGTCTGAATAATTCAAAACCCATCGCACTCCACCTTTTTCTAAAGCAGTATTCAGCTTTATCCCATTTGTCAGTTCCAAAGCTTGAAGCAAACTCGCTTGAGAGTCCCTACTGGTAGAAACTATTTCACGGTTTGGCCTTCCAAGCGAGGTCAGAAAGGGATTGTTAGCAACAAGAGAAGCGCGGGCAAATTCGGCTTTATTCCCAAACTCAGGAATCAATTCATAAGGTCTAAATCTAACCTCTGCTGAATCAAAAAGTGGAGATGCCAAATGACTCACTGCATCGGAAAATTGCTCTGCAGTCATTCGCCTTCGGATTAGCCCTTGAAATTTGAACTCGCTTGCCAAAAGCAAATCGGGAGAAGCAATTGGAATAGATTCACTCTGGTAGATTTTGGACGAAGTGATTTGATAGATTAATCGCTTGATATCGTAACCATTTTCCACAAAATCCACTGCCAGCCAATCCAATAAATCCTGACTCCAAGGAAGATTATCCATTTCATCTACAGGTTCTACGATTCCCCGACCCATCATTTGCTTCCAAACTCGATTCACGATCGTGCGGTACATTCTTCCATTGGAAGGCTGAACCAGTTTATCAGCTAATTGAAGAAGCTTTTGTGCTTTGGAAGCAGTACTGTCAATGTTACCAAGCTCTTCCCAAAGAATCTCAGTTTTAGCGAACTTCCCAGTTGGGATTTCACATCGACTGATTTCCAAAGTGGAGTCCGCAAAAACATTTGCAAAGGCATAGGCCTCTTCCAGTTTCCAATCACTTATAAAGCTGTCATGACAGGAAGCACATTTGAGATTAAGTCCTAAGATCACCTGACCCACATTTTGAGCCGCTTGCATTTCAGTTCGCTGGCTTGCATTGACAGTGCCTCTCCAGCGGATTCCTTCAATAAAGCCTTTCGATTTTTCAGTCGGGTTGAGGAGTTCTTTTACAAATAGATCGTAGGCCTTGTTATCTCTGATGGAGGTATAGAGCCAGCCCGTAATCGCAAACCGACCTCTGGTAATGTATCCCGTTCCAGTGTAATCATTTCTCAAGATATCATTCCAGAAAGTCATCCAATGCTGCGTGTAGTCCTCTTTTTGATCCAACAGCTGCTGTGCAATGAGTTGCCTTTTTTGTGGATTGGGATCATCTTGGAAACCTTGTAAATCTTCTGGACTTGGCAAAAGTCCGATGACATCCAGATAGATTCTTCTAAGGAAAGTCCGATCATCGACCGCAGCATTCCAATTGATTTCATTTGCCTGGAAATACTGATCCACCCAACGATCAATCGGATTTTCCAATCCAGCCTTAGCAGCTGGGAGACTAGGTTTTCTTGGAGCTAAATCAGCTACTCGGTAAAGTGACTGTTGGGAGACACCTTCGGGCCAGGGCGCACCTTTTTCAATCCAAAGCGTAAGAAGTGCAATTTCTTCTTTTGAAAGCAATTTACCTTTGGAGGGCATCGCATCTTTATGGTTCTTGGAGAGGGAAACTCGCCGAATCAATTCACTCTGAGAAGGGTTTCCAGGAGAAATAACTGGACCATTTTCTCCACCTTTAAAGATGTATTCTTTCTCATCGAGTCTGAGTTCCCCTTCGATTTTTGAACCTGAATGACATTTATAGCAATTGTGGGCCAGCACAGATCGAACGTTTGTCACCAGAAGCATCTCCTGATTTTCTGAAAGATCAGAAGTAAACTCGGCAAGGTTGACAGTTAAAGATTCGGGTGCTTCGAAGTCTTCATTCCAAGGGAGCATATCGGTGAGGAATTCCTCACCATGTGTCAATGAGGCTCCGAAGTGTCCGGTAACCGACACCCCTAAGCATGCGATTAACAATGAAGTGCGAAAAAGTTTAATCTGATTAGGAAGCGGATTTTTACTGACTTTGTAGAGGAAGAAAAGAACAAATAAGCTCAAAACTGCCGTAGCTATTCCTACCTGCTGATGCAAGTCCAGGAGTTCACCTTGGACGCCATCCGAGTTTGCCAGCAACCATCCAAACATCGCCGCAATTACTGCGCTGACTGCTCCGATCAGGACAAGGATCTGAATCCCTGGACGGAATTTAGAGTTGTACTTGCGAATAGTAACTAATTCCAGTGCTCCCGCAAAAATCAGTAAGGCAATCGGGAAATGAACAATCAACGGATGAAGTCTTCCAAAGAATTGCCAAAGCCAAAAGTCGGAGATGGTCTGTGCAGAAACTTGGGCAAATGATGAATAGAATGGAATCACGAAAAAGAGTGAAGTGATCAGCACCTTTCCCAAAAAAGAATAATTTCCCTTACTGTTCGGCATTGATTGCATTTTTAAAGGCATCTAGTTATTCTGATTTTTGTAAAAATTTGATTGTCTATCCATTTTCCTCTAAATCACTCTTTTAATTTAAAACTTTTAACTGGAAAATAAATGGATGATCAAATCTTTGGGTAGTAGTTATGACGAATCAATAACCGGGGTTTTGTGTAGTTGCAGGATTGATCCGGATTTGGTCTGCAGGGATTGGAAAGAGAATTTGGTATTCCTCAAAAGTGTAATCTTCTTGGGAGAAAGGTATACCGCCCCGACTGGTTGTGGGATCTTCTCGCTCTTTTTTGCCATACGCATTCAATAAATTTTTTATTTCAGAGGCACTCAACGTTCTCTTCAAGTCAAACCATCGGTGGTTTTCAAATGCAAGTTCAATTCTTCTTTCTTTTAGTACTGCAATTCTAAACTGACTTTTATCCAAACCATTTAGCGGAGCGAGTGTCGCCCTCACGCGTACCGAATTCAGGTACTCATACGCTTCTGATGTAGGACCACTTGTCTCGTTGATTGCCTCAGAAAGCATTAGCAGTACATCAGAATATCTGATGATTGGCCAATTATCATTAGTTACACCACGGATGGAATGTGGATTGTTATATTTATTAATGAAAGGCACTGGTACCAGTTGTCCACTATTATTGGTATATCCTTCTTTAAGAGATACTGACTTACGATCATCTCCAGATTCGTAAAGGGATATGAATTCTTTTGATGGGATATTCCACCCGCCTCCGTCTTGCCCAGGGAATTTAATTACCGCCCCTTGTGAAGCGAGAGGAGCAAAGATGTAGATGAAAGAACTGTTGACTCCGAACAAGTTTTCCCCTTGATATTGAACATCCCAAATTGATTCTTTATGGTTTTTATTTTCAGGTTTGAATACGTCAGCGTAGTTAGGAAGTAGACCATATCCAAGAGTAAGGACTTGTTTTAATGAAGTAACTGCCTCGGCGTATTCTTTACGATCTAGTCTCACTCTTCCTTGCATAGCTAATGCGACTCCTTTGGTTATTCTTCCGACTTCGTTCGCTGAGTAATTGACTGGAAGTAAATTTATCGCATCACTTAGATCAGCTAGAACCAAACTATAAACTGCTTCTGAAGGACTTCGCTGTAATTGAAATGCATCAGCAGGGGTCTTTATTGGTTCAGTTACAATAATGACATCCCCAAATAACCTCACCAGATCAAAGTATAAATAGGCTCTAATTACTTTTAATTCACCTTCTGACCGATCTTTGATGACTTGGCTGGCAGTGGAGGTTTTCAGCTTCTCCAAAGTGGTATTAATGTTTACCAAAATGTTATACGTATTATTATAAAGCGAGGCAAAATTTGGTGTTCCTGCGTTGTATTGCCAGTATTCAATAGCCTCCAATGCAGGGCCCTGCCCTCGATTTCCAACATTGAAGTGTAAGGATGTATTATCGGTTATGAATTCAGTGAATTGCCAGTGATTATTAAAGTAACCTCTTAGCATTCCATAAATACCTGTTACGGCTTGCGTTACTTCCCGGTCTGTTCCATAGAATGTGTCTGAAACCAAAGCCGTAGGGTCAGTCTTATCAAGGAAATCCTCTGCACAAGAACCAAGACCAACAGCTACAATCAATGTCTGAAAATATATAAGTATCTTTTTCATATTTCTTTTTTTAAAAACTGATAGTTGCTCCAAATGTGAAAGTTCTTGGAACAGGATAGGCCTCATCATCTCTCCCTATATTTATTTCTCCTCCTCTGCTTACATCGGGATTGGTTCCTGGGTAATCAGTAAATAGGAATAAATTCTCTCCACTAAAGAATAATCTTGTTTTAAACTTGATGACATTTAGCGGTAAGGAATATCCTAGCGTGACGCTTCTTAGCCAAACATGCGAAGCATCATAAACGTATCTTGAGTTAGCTTCCCTCTGCCATTTCCAAGTATTTGAAGTAGCACCTCTTCCGTCTCCAGGCATATCGGTGGATCTAAATCGATTCACTCCTGATTGAAGAATATTAAATACTCCGTCCATGTTCATGGTAGTAGCCTCAATATTCCGCATCATATCGTAGTTGAAGGCACCTGTGAATAGAAAATTGAAATCAAATCCTCCCACATCACCCCCTAAAGTCCAACCTAGAAGCATTGCCGGGTGAGGATTTCCTATCTCAACCATGTCTCTCTGATCATAGGAGATTATCCCGTCGCCAGTCGCGTCAAAATACTTGTAGGTACCGGGAATAGCTCCGTCCTGAGTAGGCCAATTTTTAACATCCTCATCAGATTGAAAGATTCCCATCATCTTAAATCCATAAAGCATAGCCATCGGCCTTCCTACTTTTGAAACATTGTTGGCTCCGTAAAAACTTCCGTTCCAAATTGCGTCTGCACCTCCTCTTAGTTCAAGAACCTCATTTCTGTTAAACGTAAGATTTAGATTAGTGCGAAGGTTTACTCTGTTTACTTTGGTCCGGAAGTCTAAGCCAAGTTCTATCCCAGAGTTTCTTACTTGTCCTACATTATCCAAGGATTGAGTAAAACCAGAAATAGAAGGCATTTCAACTGAGAGGAGCATGTCGTCAGTAATACGGTTATAATACTCGGCTGTAATTATTACCTTATTCTCAAACAAAGACAAGTCTAGCCCTATGTCAGTTTGTTGGGATTGTTCCCATCCCAAACCACTGTTAGCGAAATTTGAAAGAATTAAGCCGGTTCCAATTGTTCTTCCAAATACATAGTTGGAAGCTCTCATTACACTTAGGCTTGAGTAATTACCAATGGCATTATTACCTGTAATACCGTAACTACCTCTTAGTTTAAGATCTGTAATCAAATTGGTTTTTGGGAAGAAATTTTCTTCAGAAAGTCTCCAGCCTGCTGAAAAAGCAGGGAAATTACCATACTTATTATCTGTCCCGAATCTGGAACTTCCTTCTTTTCTGAATGTTGCTGAGAAGAGGTATTTGTCATTGTAGGCATAGTTGGCTCTTGCAAAATACGCTAGTAAGCTCCAACCAAATTCCCCTGAGGTAGAAGTGGTTCGTACAGCCGCATTTAGGGATTTGGTTTTATCACTTGCGAATTCGTTTCCATTCCCCTGAAGAAAATTGGTATTTTCCTCTTGGGCTGAAAACCCTAGGAGCGCGTCAATTCTGTGTTTTTGGATTGTCTTTGAATAGGAAAGCAATTGATCAGCCGAAATATTCAAAGTTCCCACAGTACGTTCTATGAGTGTAGCCTCTCTTGGAGGGGGTTGATTGAAACCTCCACCTGCCAAAGTAGATGGTCTGAATTCTTTCTGCTGAGATCCAGTGATATTTGCATTTACAACAGTTCTGAACTTGAAGTCTTTCAAAAATGACACTTCTAAAAACGCATTAGACATCAAATTATTAGTGTTAAGTTTTCGAGTCGTTTCATATAGTTCCTGAACCACATTGGCTGTACCGAAAACCCCGCCTGTTCCTCCAATATAGGGGTTGAAAGTACCGTCTTCTTTGTAAACAGGATATCTTGGGTCTGCCCAAAGAGCTCTACCTATAATTGCATCACGGCCGTCGGTCGGAGTATAATTTTCTCTGGAATGGGATGCCGACAAATTCACTCCCATAGTTAAAAACTCATTGATTTTACCACCCACGTTCGCTCTGATGTTGAATCTGTCAAAATCAGTTTGAATTACTGCTCCTTCTTGATTGACATACCCAACAGAGATCAAAGAGCGGATGTCGCCTTTACCGGCAGTTAGCGTGGCATTGACATTCTGGAATTTTGCATTTTGGTTCATGATTTCGTCAAACCAATCTGTACTTATCGCAGTTTGCTCGGGATATCTAAAATCTAATGGAATCTCCTCTATCGAAGGTTCTCTTTTACCGAAATATCGGATCTTATCTACAAAGCTTTCATTTTTGAATGTTGCAAATTCCACCCCATTCATCATTTTGGTTCTTCGATTGTCGGGCAAGTTAGTTATACCTTGATTTACAACCACTTCAAGCCCCACTTTCCCTTCTGTTCCATTTTTGGTTGTAATCAAAACTACCCCGTTAGATCCCCTTGCTCCATAAATTGAGGTGGAAGCAGCGTCTTTCAATACAGTGATGGTTTCAATATCCGTAGGGTTGATACTTTGTCCTAAAGAATTTCCTATTGGAAACCCATCCACAACAAATAATGGCTGACTTCCTGCGCCTAAGGAGCCTAAACCTCTAATTGTAATTTGCATTTCCTCCCCCGGCCGTCCTGATTGTTGTCTTACTTGAACCCCCGGTGCCTGACCTTGAAGAAGTCTTGAGACGCTTGTGGTTGGAACATTCCCAATAGCATCCATATTAATAACCGATACAGCAGAAGATATATCTGCTTTTCGTTGAGATCCATAACCTACTACCACTACCTCAGAAAGATCTGAGGCGGAAAGATCCAGTGAAATATTAAAATTAGCCTGTCCCCCTGTAACTGCGATTTCTTTGGTGACATATCCGATAAAGCTTATCACCATGATTTCTCCTGATTCAACATTTATTGAAAAGGATCCATCGATATCGGTAATTGTACCTCTTTGGGTTCCTTTTATCTGAACCAAAGCTCCAGGCACTGGCTCTTGCTCAGACATCACTGTACCTGATACAGATTGGCTCTGCCCAAAACTCGCAACACATATACTAAAAGTAATAAGTAACAATCCTACATATCGAACAGTCACTTTAAGTAGATAATGTTCTTTCATAATTCGGGGTTTAATTATTATAAAAATATTAATCAATTAGCCTCCAAACTAGCCTCAATCTGTCCTGTACAATCCTGAAAAAGAGATTAATAATCAATTATTTACAACAGGATGGTAAATCCTCAATTAAAGGGCTGGTAATTTTTTATAAAATTGAAATTTACTCTACAACTATGTATTATATTTTTATTAGTCCAGAACAGGATAATATATTATTTAAACTATATATTTATTACGATAATCATATATTATTAACACATAATAAAACCGTTAGAAAAGCCTTTTTGAAATTTCCTACATTATTGTTATACTGCATAGTAATCTAAAATTCTACTATGAATTCGTTCCTTCGTTCTTTCAGTCCATGTGCAGAAACTTGGGCAAATGATGAATAGAATGGAATCACGACAAAGAGTGAAGTGATCAGCACCTTTCCCAAAAAAGAATAATTTCCCTTACTGTTCGGCATTGATTTCATTTTTAAAGGCATCTAGTTATTCTGATTTTTGTAAAAATTTGATTGTCTATCTATTTTCCTCTAAATCAGTCTTTTAATTTAAAACTTTTAACTGGAAAATAAATGGGTAATCAAGTCTTTGGGTAGTACTTATGACGAATTAATAACCGGAGTTTTGTGTAGTTGCAGGATTGATCCGGATTTGGTCTGCAGGGATTGGATGGAATGTGGATTATTATATTCAAACATTAACCGCTTCGTTTAGCATTGAAAAAATGCTAATGTTCAGTAATAAATCCATAATCTTTTTCTAAACATATAAATCAAGTTACTTCCGAGTGTTCTTCATAATCCTGAATGCCAACCATTTCAATTTTTTTATTGATGCGGTCTTATTGTTGATAAATACTGAGACAAAACTAAAAAAGCCACCTCTCCAAACGTTCCAGAGAAATGGCTTTTACTGATCTTATTTAAATGTCATTACAGTTTGGTTTTTTAAGGTCAATACCCGGAATTCTGAACAAGATTAGTATTATTTCTCATCTCCCCTGTTGGAATAGGAAACAATAACTCTCTTTCTTTCAACGTGGGACCATACACAAATTTATGACCTACAAACTCCTCAAATTGTCTGGTTTTTACATTGAATGCTTTACGAATTCGAGCCATATCAAACCAGGTTTTATTTTCGTAGGAAAGCTCAAAGAATTTTTCTCTCCAGATTGCTTCTCTAAGTTGCTCCTTGGACAAATTAGCAAGATTCGGTAATTCTGCCCTAGTTCTAATTGAATTGACTGCCTCGTAAGCTAAGTTATTTGGAGCATTAGCTTCATTTGATGCTTCAGCAAAAATCAACAAAACCTCTGCATAACGCAGGATAGGCCAGTTCATTCCACTGCTAGTTGTCCCCAACTGAGCAATTTCGTCAAAATGCTTATAGATATAATAATCACCTAGCTGCAGTGTTTTAGTTCTATCGGATCTGAGTGAAAAACTGGTGTAATAAAACTCTTTTTCTCTGGTGCGCTTGTCATTTAGTTCATATGATTTTACAAAGTCCTCGTGTGCAAATATTCCGCCTGTTTCATCCCTGTACTGTGAAATACCTCTGTTGTAAGGAACAATTGAACCCTGCCAAGATGATGGCAAAAGAAATGCGACAAATTGGGTCATGAATATGTTTTCACCAATATTCTTTTTGTCCGGATTGCGTAAGTCAGAATAAGAAGGAAATAAAGAGAATGCTTTAGAATCAATAACTTCCTTCGCCTTGTCTGCAGCCAATTTATAATATTCATTTCCTTTCTGAAGAGGATACCCGGCCATAGTTAAATAAACACTTGACAGCAGAGACTTAACCGCACCCATTGAAGCTCTACCTGTAGCATCCATCATCGGCAATCCAGAACCCTCTGCTTCAGTCAAATCTTTAACGATTTGAGTGTAAACATCAGCAGGATTTGCAGGCTTGGCATAAAGATCTTCAGAGGAAAGATCAATCGGCTCGGTAATCAATGGAATGTTTCCGAATAATCTTACCAAATTAAAATAATAGTAAGCTCTCATAAATTTAGCCTGCCCAATTAACCTCTTTTGCAAGGTCTCATTCATGGTAATGGTAGGTATTTTTGATATTGCCAGATTTGCATTGGCAATACCTCTGTAATAACTAGTCCAAATTGTTTGGCCATAAGCATTATCTGAATTGTTTATTAAATCCCTTATAAAAAGGCTATTCTGTGCTTGCCCTAATTCAGTTTTGGCAAGACCTGTTGCAAATTCAACCATCATCCAAGCTCCTCCACCAAATCCGCTTCCAGTTATCGGTCTTAAACTTTCGTAAATGGAATTGACCACACTTGTTGCATGTTCCGGTTTAGTGAAATAATTATCCAGAGTGAAATTAGATTTGTCCGATTCATCCAAAAAGTCCATACATCCCACCATTAAAATCATTAGGATTCCAAGGGAGAATATTCTTGTATAATGCTTTATATTTTTCATGATTCTTAAATTTTAATGGAGATTACAGAGTTATATTGAAACCTAACATAAAGACACGCGGCTTTGGATAGGCGTATAGATCTACACCTTGGTCAAAGGCAGCTCCGGAAGTTGATACTTCAGGATCATATCCCTGAAATTCAGTACTGAGAAAGAAATTCTGAACAGCGAAGAAAGTCCTCATTCTAGCAACTTTCAGTCTTTCTAAGACTTCAGGAGCAAAATTGTAGGCTAACATCAAGTTTCTACCTCTCACAAACGATCCGTCCTGAACCCTGTCTGTATCATTAAAGGTGTTGTAGCCAGCCGTTAGAGGTCTGATTTGAGCTATATTCGTTTCCTGATTATCGGGTGTCCATGCATTCAAAACAGTACTAAAACTATTGGCTATTCCCTGTCTGTCTTCAGCTGAATGCTTACTTCTAAATAACACATCATTGCCGACCATATATTGTATATCTACAATTAAGTCGAAGTTTTTGTAAGTAAAGGTGTTGTAGAATGTTCCAAATGCAGCAGGAATGCCTCTTCCGATAACAACCCGATCAGCATCATTTATTCTTCCGTCGTTGTTCACATCCTGATACTTAATATCACCCGGTCTTTTATTATACTCCGCAGCTATAGATTCCTCGCTAGTACTCCAAGTGCCTTCGTGGATAAATCCAAAGAAAGAACCTACCGGTTCACCTGCCCTGACAATGGTAGATCCCAAAAAGATATCGGCTCCGCCTGCAAGTGCAGTTACTCTGTTTTTGTTGATAGACAAATTGAATGTCGTATTCCATGAGAAATCAGTTTTCTCAAAATTCACTGTGTTTATACCCAACTCTATGCCTTTGTTCTCCAAACTACCCACATTTTTACTTACCGTAGTATATCCGCTACTCGAAGGTACAGGTGCACTCAACAACATGTCTTCAGTAACTTTGCGATAAAGATCAATTTCGAAAGTAATTCGGTTTTGTAAAAAGCCGATTTCTGCACCAATATCAAACTGAGAAGTTTTTTCCCATCTTAAATTCGGATTAGCTAACCTGCCAACTCCAACTCCAGTTTCTCTTTGGTTATTGAAAATAACAGCGTAGTTACCCATCCCTGCATCTGCTTGATAGGCTGTAATCTCAGAGTTACCAGTCTGACCATAGCTGGCTCTCAATTTAAGATTGGAAATAAGTTCACTTTCTTTCAAAAAGTCCTCCTCAGAAACTTTCCATGCAGCAGCAGCTGAAGGGAAGAATGCGAATCGATTAGCTTGACTAAACTTGGAAGAACCATCCACCCTTCCAGTCAGTGTAAACAGGTACTTCTGATTGTAGCTATAATTCAATCGGCCAAAGTAAGAATTCAATCCATAGGCCACCCTATTGGATGTCGGCGGGATCGGATTGGCCCCTGCTTGCAAATTGTTGAACGTGAAAAAGTCATCCGGGAAATTTTGCGCTCTTGCTGTGGAGTTTAATCGGTCAACACCCTGCCAGGAAAGTCCGAACATCGCGTTTAAGGAGTGTTTTTCATTGAATTCCCTGGTATAGGTAAGATAATTTTCAAATTGCCAAGAATTAAGTCTGTCATTGCTAACAAAACCGTCTCCACCCTGATTTCTGGCGATGAAGTTCAGACTCTTGCTACCGTAATAATCGACTCTCTGATTGATGATATTAACCCCAAGCGTAGATCTTAGTACCAGTCCTTTGGCGAGAAAAAAGTCCGCATAAACGTTACCGATCACAGTTTGAGTATTTATGAGGTAAATTCGCTCTTTTGCCACTTGCAGCGGATTATTGCCTCCTTCCATACCGGGATAATCTTCATTTCCCGCCCATGTACCGTCAGGATATCTTACAGGAATGATTGGCAAAGCTTCCAATACCTGACGCATAGCGATGATACCGCCGCTACCCACTGGATCTACCTGACTTTCTTTTTGATCATTGTAGCTTAAAGTACCCCCAACTTTCAGCCATTTTTTGACCTGACTGTCAAAAACAAATCTTGCAGCATACCGCTTGAGCCAAGATTCCTTTACCAAGCCTGCTTCATCTCTGTATCCGAGATAAACCCCATAACTATCGTCAGCATTTCCTCCGGTGAAAGCCAATTGATGATTTTGTGTAAAAGCTTCCTGGAAAGACTCATCTTGCCAATCGGTATCATATAATGGGTTACCATTGGCATCAAAAAGCTTAGGATCGGTTCTTTTAAGTTTCGGGTCTCTGTAAATTCCCCTTGCCCATCCATTAGGATCATATTTTTGCGCATTTTGATAAGCCAAATCTTCAGTGGCCAGGAATTCCTTTGAATTGAGCAAAGAGATTTTTCTAGGCAAAACTCCCATGCTGAAATCAGCATCATAGGAGACAGTTCCACCGGTTTTACTTCCTCTTTTTGTAGTAACCAAAATTACCCCGTTGGCTCCACGAGCTCCGTAAATTGCAGTCGCGGAGGCATCCTTTAATACTTCTATTGAAGCAATATCATTTGGGTTGATAAAATCGATTGGAGTACTGCCATTTGCCAAACCTGCAGCGTGAAGAATGACTCCGTCTATTACATAAAGGGGATCATTTGCAATACTAACTGAAGTATTTCCTCTGATTCTGATATTTGCACGGCCACCTGGTCTTCCTGAGTTTACTGAAACGTTTACTCCCTGTACCCGGCCTGAAAGTGCTTGATTAAGGGAAGCTGAAGGTCTTTCTTTTAAAAGTGCTTCACCTACCGAACCAACAGCTCCGGTTAAATCTGATTTCTTCTGAGTACCATAACCCACCACCACTACCTCAGAAAGATCTGAGGTAGAGAGGTCCAAATCAATGGGAAAGTTGGTCTGGCCAGCTGATACAGTAATTTCTTTGGTCGTATATCCTATAAAACTTACCACCAGAATTTCTCCTGGCATAACATTTATTGAAAAGGAGCCATCGATATCGGTAATTGTACCCCTTTGGGTTCCTTTTATCTGAACCAAAGCTCCAGGCACTGGCTCTTGCTCAGATATTACTGTACCTGTTACAGGTTGGCTCTGTCCAAAACTCGTTACGCTTATGCTAAACATAAGAAATAAAAATCCGATGTAGCGGAAAATTACTTTAGATAGATAGTTTTTTCTCATAATTCAGGGTTTAAAAGTTATATGAAACGTCATACAATTAGACCCTTAACTAATCGGGTCCTATCCTGTCCCATCCTGATAAAATAATTAATATTCAGACATTTATATTAGTGTAGCGCAAAATGGAAAATAAAATTTAAATAACTAAGTCTTTTTTAAAATGAAGTTCATACTTGTAATTTAAATTATATATAACAGCATAGAACAGGACAGTATTTTATTTTTACTGTATGTCTTAATAAATTTAAATTTGATATTTTTAATATATAATTTATGCCTTTTTGAAATTTCCTACATTATTGCTATACTGCATAGTAATCTAAAATTCTACTATGAATTCGTTCCTTCGTTCTTTCAGCCCAATCACCTTAATTCTTATTAGTTTATTTTTTTTGGCTTGTAATCCTGACCAAAAAATTCAGCTTGAAAAAAATACTACCATTAGTATAGTTGGAAATAACCTTGGCTCGAGGATGATGCATTATCCTGACTTTGAGACGGAGCTTTACACGAGATTTCCAGAAAAGGACTTGATCATTCGCAATCTCTGCGACCCTGCGGATACGCCGGGTTTTCGGCCACGATCTGGGACCAAAGATCCCTGGGCTTTTCCAGGTGCACAAGATTTTCAGGATGAGTATGCCACCCCATCTGGAAGTGAGGGATTTTTGGAAAAGCCAGACGAATGGCTCAACCGATTGAAAGCAGATGTAGTGATTGGATTTTTTGGATTTAATGAGTCTTTTAAAGGCAAAGCAGGTCTAGATAATTTCAAAGCTGAACTGGATGCCTGGATCAAGCATAGCAAACGACAGAAATACAATGGCGATACCTTACCTCAATTGGCATTGGTTTCCCCGATTGCTATGGAAGACCTCTCTGGAAAAATTGATGTACCCAACGGAAAAGCTCAAAACGAGTTGATTGAAATTTATACTGAGGCAATGTCTGAAGTTGCCGCCCTGAATAAGGTGCCTTTCGTAAATGCTTTTACTCCAAGTTTAAAATGGTACGCTGAATCGGATTTGGATCTGACCATTGATGGATCGCAGCTTAATGAGGAGGGTTATAAAAAACTTTCAAAACTCCTTGCAGACGAACTTTTTGGGGGTCGTGTACAACCTAATGTTGACCGCACTTTAGTTGAAGAAGCAGTAATAGAAAAGAATTGGCTTTGGAAAAATGATTATAAAATTCCCAACGGAGTCCATGTATTTGGAAGAAGATATGATCCATTCGGACCTGACAATTACCCTTTTGAGTTAGCAAAAATTCGTCAAATGACTACAATTCGAGATTCCGCAATCTGGATGGCGACAAAAGGCGAACTTAAAGATCTGACAGTGGCGGATGCGAAAACACAAGCACTTCCAGCTGTTCAAACCAATTTTAACCCAGATAAAAATGGGAGCTTGGAATATAAATATGGAGAAGAAGCCCTGAAAGAAATCAAAACAGCCCCAGGCTATAAAATTGAGCTCTTCGCTTCCGAATCAGAATTTCCAGATTTGGCAAATCCTGTTCAGCTTTCCTTTGACAATAAAGGGAGACTTTGGGTAGCCACGATGCCTAGCTATCCGCATTATAAGCCCGGAGATCCTCGCCCAAAGGATAAGCTGATAATTCTTGAAGACACAGACAATGACGGCAAAGCAGACAAGCAAACAACATTCTCAGATCAACTTCACATTCCGGTTGGATTTGAATTAGCCGCCGAAGGAGTCTATGTGTCTCAGGGAAATGACTTGATTCTTTTGATCGATGATGATGGAGATGATAAAGCAGACCGAAAAGAAATTTTATTGAGTGGATTTGACGATCATGATACGCACCATGCGATTTCGGCCTTCACCACAGATGAATCCGGTGCCATCTATATGGCTGAAGGTGTATTTTTACATTCCAACATGGAGACATCTTATGGTCCAGTTCGCGCAACAAATGGTGGTTTCTACCGGTACCAACCTAAGCGCCATCAGCTTGAGCGAGTCAATCAAGTGAGTATCCCAAACCCTTGGGGAATTGCTTTTGATGACTATGGACAAAACTTCTATGCCGAAACTTCCGGTCCAAATGTAAACTGGATGCTTCCAGGATCAACTTTGCCTCGCTACGGCAATGGCAATTACAAAGGTCCAAACCTGATCGAAAAAGCCCAGATGGTTCGTCCTACATCTGGATTGGAATTTATCCATAGCCGCCACTTCCCTGATGAAGTACAGGGAGATATGATCATCAATAACACCATTGGGTTCCTCGGCACCAAACAGCATCAAATGGTGGAAGACGAAGTTGGTTTTCATACTAAATTCCGCCAAGATCTTGTCTACTCAGCAGATCGAAATTTCCGTCCAGTTGATATGGAATTTGCGCCGGATGGTTCACTCTATATCGTAGATTGGCACAATATCCTCATCGGCCACATGCAGCACAACGCCCGTGATCCACTCAGAGATCATGTACATGGTCGGATCTATCGAATCACTTATCCCAGCAGACCTTTAATTACGCCAGCAAAAATTGATGGTGCCAGCATCCCTGAATTACTGGAAAATCTAAAATTACCAGAATACAGAACTCGCTATCGCACCCGTCGTGAATTGCGTGGAAGAGAAAAAGGTGAGGTTACCGCAGCAGTAAAAAATTGGGTAGCAAACTTGGATCAGAATGAGGCGAATTATGAGCATAATCGACTGGAAGCACTTTGGGTGACTTGGGGAGCAAATCAGGTGGATCAAGAGCTTCTCCATCAAATGGCAAAATCTACAGATCACCGGGTTCGCGCTGCTGCCACTCGAGTGGTACGCTACACTGGTCACCAAGTCAAAGATCAAGGTGAGCTACTGATGGCAGCTGCCAAAGATCCAAATGGTCAAGTACGAATGGAAGCAATCGTGGCAGCCAGCTGGCTTTCAAGGGAAAGAGGCCTCCCAATTTTGGGAGAGGCTGAAAAGCAACCACAGGATAATAGCTGGATCAAAGGCACGCTGGAAACAGCTGTCGCACATTTAAATGGACTTTCAGTTACACAGAAGAAAGAGGAAGATATCAAATCGTCCTTGACTGGTTCGGATCGGGAGTTATTTATCCTTGGGAAAGAAATCTATGCTAAAGAAGGCTACTGCTCCACTTGTCATCAGGCAGATGGAGGTGGACTATCAGCTTCACAATTTCCTCCACTTCGAGGAACGCCTTGGGTGACTGGCAGTCCTGAGCGAATGATCAAACTTGTCTTAAAAGGAATCATGGGCGAAATGGAAGTGGCTGGCAAAGTCTATCCAGGCCAAGTACCGATGACTCCTTATGAGGGTATGTTGGACAATACCGAAGTGGCAGCTGTCTTGACGTATGTTAGAAATTCCTTCGGAAATAATGCATCGCCAATATCACCTGATTTGGTCAAAAAAATCCGGGCAGAAATCAAGGATAAGCAAGACCTCTGGAATGCTTCAGAGTTGTTGAAGATCCATCCGATGGAGAAGTGATTGGAATTTTAAGATTGGAAGAATGAAAAATTGGAAGATTAGAGAGATTTAGAGAATGGAGATTAGGGCCATCTAGCCTGGAGAATTGGATAACTGAAAGTTTGTAGGTTGGATCGTTGAAAGATTGCTTTCAGATAAGGACACCTCGTCATTGAATGGTTGAAGTACTTAATAATCTCGTAAATCGTAATTCGTCATTCTAAAATCGACAAGAGGGATTTCACCACAGGATTCATTTATTCAACAATTCCCCTATCTTGATTTGATGAAATACCTCTTAACTCCCCTCTTTTTAATCGCTCTTTTTTCTGCAAAAGGACAAACTATCGCATTCGAAAAACAACTCATCGCATTCGAAAGCTATGAGTCGGTCGGAATCATAGACGTGGATAATGATGGAAATCCAGATCTGGTATCAGGAAGCTTTTGGTACAAAGGACCAGAATTCATCGATAGAAGTATGATCGGCCAAGTCAAACGCTTCGGGGAATATTATGAGGATTTTGGGACTATTCCCATGGATGTAAACGGGGATGGACGAATGGACTTTATCACTGGAGGCTGGTTTGAAGGCAAACTCATCTGGAAAGAAAATCCTGGCAGTTCCAAAGAATGGCCTATCCACTTAATCGCAGAAACTGGTAATATCGAAACGATGCAAGCTTGGGATATTGATGGAGATGGCATATTGGAGATTGTGCCAAACACCCCTAGAAAACCATTGGCTTATTATCAAAAAACCGAATCCGGAGAATTTAAGAAGATGCCGGTTTGGGAGACTCAGGGACATGGTTTGGGTTTCGGTGATGTAAATGGAGATGGCCGAGGAGATTTGATTATTTCCGATGGCTGGCTAGAAGCTCCGGCTGATCTAGAAACAGGAAAATGGATTCATCATCCAGTTTTTCAATTGGGAGATGCAAGTATTCCGATTATTGTGACCGACGTAAATGGGGATGGATTAGCAGATCTAATTGCAGGTCGAGGACATGATTACGGACTTTCTTGGCTCGAGCAAAAGAAAAACGGGACTGAAATCACCTTTATCACTCATAAAATCGATCCTTTCAATTCCCAATACCATACGATGGAATGGCTCGATCTGGACGGCGATGGAAAGATGGAGCTCCTAACCGGAAAGCGCTACCGCGCCCACAACGGCAAGGATCCCGGAGGAAAAGAGGATGCAGGCTTGTATTATTTCCAATGGAATGGCAATTCGTTCACCAAAAATATAATTAGCTATGGCCCTCTGGGTGAAGGCAAAGGAACCGGCCTTTACTTATCAACTGGCGACCTGAATAAAGATGGCAAAACCGACATTGCAGTGGCTGGAAAGGATGGTTTGGTGGTATTTTTTCAGAAATAGAAAAAAACCAATTTTATGCTTAAAAAAGAACTAGAAACGCGCCAAAGACACGCAACCTAAATCCAGGATTACCGTGAAAGATAAACTAAAGATTTTTCTCAAAAGTAAAGCAATCTGTAAACCATATTTATTTTCTTATTGTGAAACCCTACAAACTGTTAGCATTTTTTGCACTTGTGTTATTTTGGGGATGTGATGATGATGTGACAGAACCTGAATTTGAATTTGCTCCAAGAGATGTGTCAGTGAAGGTAAAGGGCAATTTTACCATTGACCAAGTTTTTGATTTTATCAATAGTTTCGATCATGAAGTGAAAAATATCCACTCGCTAGTTTATACTTCAACCCTACCTTCAGATAGTTTGACGTATGTGCTAAACTACTTAAATGCTAAGACCTACACCAATGATGGGAATGCCTGGTTTGTCAATGGTTATTTACGCTATGATACCAAAGCAATCACAATTTTGCCGAAGTTATTTGGGATGACTGACAGAAGCAATCAGAAGGATTGGCTAGCTTCTATGGAAAAGCTGAGTCTAAGTGAAAATACTACTCGAGAAGGTGCAGGAAGTGTTATCTTTTTTCAGGTTCCTGTTGGGAAAGAGAAAGAATGGGAACGGAAGTTTGAGAATTACGATTTTGTGGAATGGGCGGAATTGAATTATATAATCCAGCTTAATCGATGGCCGTAATCTCGGATAGTACTATCATTGAAGAATTGCCGTTTTTTAATATGTTCACCGTTTTATTAATAAGACAGGCCATTCAAAAGTAAGATCTATTAATAATGGATTCCAAAGCATTTTTTAACTATTCAGTTAAACATCAGCTTTTTGAAAAAGAAACCATAATAAACGCAAAAAGAGATAGTGTTAAGCTTCAAGGTGAATTTGCACAAGCCAAAATGGAATTTGATGGTCAAGAAGTAACTTTTGCAACATGGCGGGTATTTTTGAGCACTTTTACAGTGCGATCAGCTTGACTTTTTGTACAATGTTTTGAAGTCTTATTTCTATTAACTAATCCAGTGTTTTTATCTACATCATAATCCAAATAGAATACTTCAGTATACTCGAGTTTTAGCCCTTTATGCATTTTATATGTAATGCCATGCAATTCATCAGTAAGATGATTTTCTCTTGTCAATAATTTACTGGTCTCCATACGATTAGTCTTTAAGGTTCTACCACGAATTTAATGGAGAAATCAGAATTTAGGTATTGTTTTAATTTAGTTGATTCTTCTAAATCGCAGTAAATCAGCCAATAAATGGTTTCAGCAAAACGCGCGTTTCATTAAGTCACTTTATTTATATGTTCCACTAACTTAAGGGTAGAACCGTTTTTGGAAGGCTGATTCATGGGGAAATCTGTAATATGATTGGAAAACAGCAAAATCTTTAGGCGCTAAACTTCCAACCCAAATTTCAAATAGATCCGCTTCTGTTCTTTTCCAACTGTTGCGCTAAAAGCATGTACTTCAAAATCAGCTTTTCCGGACGGATCATTTCCTCGAAAATAATTTTCAATTGAAAGGTTCTCAAAAGCTGAGTCAATGTCTGTGACTTCAATACCAAAATTTTAAGTCAAGTCTTTAAGTTCCTCATTAGCTTTATTCGTAGACGCGATTTCAACTCCGTTCGAAATTCTCCTTCTAGTTTCATATAGAAATCCTTGCACTAAAACGATACTTTCGATCGTATTTGGGAGTTGAACCATTCTATAATTGCTTAAAAGCAGAGATGAGAAATGGCTTCAAAAATCCCCAATGATTGGGAGAAAAAAATTAAAGTACTCGGGAAGTTTAACTGTAGTTAGACATTTGGAGAAGCTAAGCCCTCATGTTAGTATCGTTTGATCGCTAGCCTTGCTGATCGAAAGGTAGTTTGGTGATTGACGACGGATAATTTCCTTTTCCCAGTATTTCGGAACTGACTGTCGTTTGAGCACTGGACTAGAAATTTACAATTCATACTATCCAGCAACGTTGGGTTTTTTAGATCCTCCAAGGCCAGGCATAAGTTTCACTTCAACTCGTACAAAGAAACCGCCCGCTTGCAAGAATTAAGTGTAATTCCATAAAGTCTCAGGCTATCGCGCAGTGTATTTACAGAGCTTACATTCAATTGAAAGGAATAGGTAGTTCCGTCCTTTCCTTTCTCGACAAAGAATCGTCCGAGTCTCTTTTCTTGAGTGAGTATTTCTGCTAGCTCGGCAAGACTGTACCCGTCTAGCTTGATCTGAGTTCGATTAGATTCATTCCTTTTTAAGATCCCGTTTTGTGGAGTATACTTATACTGATCTAGTTGATTCATAGCAATGACCTCCAAGCAGTTGCCAGTCTGAGTTGAGGAGGATTGGGTAGCGATAAATTCAACCTGCTGATCCAGCTGTTGCCAGATTTAATCCAGCAGAGTTTGATCCAGTGCATCAGTGGTAGTAATCCTCAGTGTAAATATATCCTCCCCAAATTTACGGGCAATCTTAAACTCAGCTTCGGGCCAAAGTTCGGTAAAGATTTCCCCTAAGGTTCCTCCCGTGTTTACCTTATAATAAATCGCTTTTTACCTTTTACTGGTGCATTTGGGAATGTACATTTAAAAGAATCATGCAAGCGACAGAATGTTAGGATTTCGCCGCTTGATTTTTTTTTTACTGGATACTCGCAGGAGCAATGTCTTCCACGCAAGTTGCTGAATCAGCATTGCAGCAAGCATAAGATCCTTCACCAGAGGACACCGTAGAGCCTTTGACAGACCAAAGTTTTATCACAAGAAGTCATAATTGAGTCCGGAAGGTACAGCCAGTAGTCCCTTCTCCGCCAGCAGCACAGACTGCGGGCAAATTTGTGTAAGAAAATAAGAATATTCCTAGGCACAGGAAAAGTGCGATTCTGTTTTTCATGCTTAAACGTATTTTGGTTTTGATTAAGAAATTTTATCTCACTCAAGATGATTCAAATTTACAATCAATCACTTTTTGAATAGTTAATCTAGTTTACAAACCAACTAAAACTAGCTTAAAAAAAATCTGATTATCCGCAATTATACCAATAACCATATTTTCTTCTCTCTACTGGCAAAAAGACCCGCCAAGGCGAGGCAGTCCAATAGCGTCCCGGAAGTCATCGGGAAAACTACTCGCAATGCGAGTGTTCCCCATATATCAGGTTACTTTTTATCTTTTACTGGTACAAATGCGAATAGCTATAAAACCCAAGCTGTACTAAGTCGGACGCATTACACTTTTTTGATTTTTTGGAATTTGTGATTCCAAGCTTTGCACAGTCCATGGCTTTGCTGCTCTTGGAGACGAAATCAAAGATTGGCTTCGGTAGAATTTCACTACTTTGCCGCAGTTTTGATCCTAACCCATCCTTATGAGGTACCTTATTTTAATTCTGCTGATTTCTGGCAGTTTCTTTACCAATGTTCAATCCCAGGATTTCCCATCTCTTGATAAAAGCCCACTGGATGTGGCCTATCTGCCGGATAATTTTACCCATGATCAAAAGGATGGAGATAAGGCGATAGTGAACGTTTATTACAGCAGAACTGCAAAGAGCGGAAGAATGGGTTTCGGGGAAATGGCTGCTTGCGATACGATTTGGCGATTAGATGCCAATGAAGCAGTGGAATTTAAAGCATATCAGGATATGACGCTTGGTAGCGAAAAAATAAAAGTAGGAACCTATTCAATGTTTGCGATTCCTGGAGAAGGGAAATGAACGATCATTCTGAATTCAGATCTGGAATACTGGGGAGCATATTCCTAGAATGAGAAAAATGATGTCGCTAGATTTACTGTTGTGACCAAATCTCTTCCACAAGTGTTGGAAACATTTTCAATTCAATTTGAGAATCTTGGAAGTGATAAGCGGTCATGCGGATTGCTTGGGATCAGACCCTAGTGGAAATCCCTGTGAAGTATTAGAATAATATGATTATCCCCAATTATGCCAGTAACCTTATTTTCTTTAGTTTCCCGCTTGGAAGCCCCACCAAGTTGGTATAGGCAAATGACTGAAGATCTAAGTAAGAATTTTCGCTGTTCCGAGATGGCTATCAGGATAACCAATTCTATCTTGCCTTTGCCTTTTACTGATCCAAAAGCAGATACACATATTATAAATTATAGGGAGTTAGTTTGATGAATTTCATTCTATTTCACCTCGCTTAACCCTAGCGGAACTTTCCTTTTATCTTAGCAAAATCAAATTAAGGCATCTGCCTTTTTACCCCACTTACATAAAAAGAATGAAGAGTCTATTCTCTAATCTACTATTCAAAGTATTTATCGCGATCGTATTGGGTATTGTTTTCGGATTATACTTACCAGAATCCATCAATCGAATATTTGCGACCTTCAATTCATTTTTTGGTCAATTTCTAAACTTTGTCATTCCACTGATCATTCTGGGATTGATCATGCCCGCCATTTCCGATTTGGGTAAAGGTGCTGGTCGATTACTGTTGATTACCGCAGCTATTGCCTATGGATCCACGCTGTTCTCTGGGTTTATGAGCTACTTCACTTCATCCACTATTTTCCCCTCGCTCCTCTCTTCCCATATCAATGAAGCAGCTGAGGTTACGGAAGGTGGAAAGGATCTAGTTCCTTATTTCAGTATCACGATTCCTGCAGTGATAGATGTGATGTCTGCTTTGGTGTTGGCTTTTGTAATTGGTTTGGGACTTTCCTATCAGGAAAACTCTATTTTAAAAAAGGCAGTGAAGAATTTTGAGACCATCATTATGCAATTGATCGAGAACGTGATCGTCCCACTGCTTCCGATATTCATTTTGGGGATTTTTGCGAATATGGCTTTTAATGGTCAGGTGTACTCCATAATCTCTGTATTCGTGAATATCATTGGGGTGATTTTCGCCATGCATATATTCTTACTGTTACTACAATATCTGATTACCGGAGCAATAGTGAAGAAAAATCCGCTGCGCTTATTGGCGAATATGATGCCTGCCTATTTCACAGCTTTGGGTACACAATCGTCAGCTGCTACCATTCCGGTGACTTTATTACAAACGGAGAAAAATGGTGTTTCGCCAAAGATTGCGGGATTTGTGATTCCACTTTGCGCTACAATTCACCTGTCGGGAAGTATTATGAAAATCACTGCCTGTGCAATGGCTTTGATGATTTTGGAAGGATTACCCTATGATTTTGGCATGTTTACCGGATTTATTTTTATGCTGGGCGTTGCGATGGTGGCTGCCCCTGGAGTTCCCGGAGGTGCGATTATGGCTGCTGTTGGTGTCCTGCAGTCTATGTTGGGATTTAACGAGGAAATGATCGGATTAATGATCGCGCTTTATATCACTATGGACAGTTTTGGTACTGCTTGTAATGTCACAGGCGACGGAGCGATTGCACTGGTTGTGGACAAAATCACGAAGGAGAAGTGATTTGTCCTGAAGTCTTCCTTCGGAATAAATGGATTGCAAAACCAATAGCTAGTAAGGTGGACTCAGATTTGAGTAAGTACTGATTAGGCGTACTTGCCACTCGTGGGACACGAACGGCGGATGAAAGTACTGGTTAGGCTTACTTTCTATTCCTGGGAAACAAATTGCGGCTGAACTATTAAAACCTTCGGAAAGAACTAGTGAGAAATCCCTTCCATAATTTAAAGATTGGTTGCGCGAAAAGAGATCAAAAAATCGAATGGTAAACATTGAAAATCCATACAAAATGAATTTTGAGTTTTTAGTAGATACCATTTCCCAAATCCACAGCCACTTTCAGCAGTAGGCGAGCAAGGCTATAAACATATCCCTGACTTTAAGGAATTGGCTGATTGGTTTCTATATAGTGAAGTTTGAGCAAAAGGGTGAAGATAGAGCCAAGTATGGCACAGAAGTTATTGAGAAACTTGCAGCCAGCATTCAAATCAAAGGTTTGGGATCTACCAACTTAAAAACCACGCGGATTTTTTATCAAACCTATAAATCAATGGCTGAAATTATTCAATCATTTTTGCCTCCATCTCAGGCAATTCAAATTGGTCAGTTTGCAACTGAGGAAAATAACACAGAAGGAAAAAGTACTTGAGCGAACCAAACCCGTCTTATTGACATAATAAGTTAAAAGCCCTTATCCAAACTCTAATTCCTCCGGATTCTTGGTTCATGGACCCAAATATTTCAAGAAGAAAAAGCACCATCAATTCAAGATTCATTGTCTAATCAATCTCACAGCTGAGAATGTCAAAAACATAGCGGGTTCAATTCGAAATGCGATTCTTGAATTTGTAAGAAATCGTATTGAAATGAGAACCTAATCAGTCTCGTCCAGATAAATCCAGATAACTTTCGCCTCTTCTGAAACTAAGCCTTGCAGGAGAACGCAAGCAGATGTATTTTGGGGAGGTTTTTAAAATGGGAAATTGATTACTTCAAGCTGAAAACTGAAGTTTCAAGGAATCGCTTACCCAAATCGCAGCGGAAATCATTTAAACAGAAAATGGCAAACAGCAATCTCACCAACGCAAAAAAGGCAAAGAATGACGAGTTCTATACTCAATACCACGACATCGAAAAAGAGATTAATGCCTACTTAGATTTCAATCCGGAAGTTTTTCGGGGAAAGACCATTCTACTTCCCTGCGACGATCCTGAGTGGAGCAACTTTACCAAATTCTTTGCACAGAACTTTCAGCGATTTGGGTTAAAGAAGCTAATCAGCACCAGCTACGCCACAGATAGCAAGTTGTATAAAAGCTCCTACCAAGTCTCCATGTTTGAAGAAAGCGCTCCCCAATACGACGCAAAGAAAACCAAGAAGCACGGTAAGATTTTTACCCTAACACATGATAAAAGCGGGGATGGCAAAATCGATGTGGACGATCTTGACTGGAGCTACTTAGAAGGTGATGGTGATTTCAAAAGCAAAGAAGTCATCAAGCTGCGAGATGAAGCGGATATCATCATCACCAATCCTCCTTTCTCTCTATTTAGAGATTTCTTGGCTTGGATCGTGGAAGCGGATAAGCAGTTTGTGATTATTGGGAATATGAATGCGATAACTTATAAAGAAGTTTTTCCGCTAATCAAGGCTAATAAAATTTGGCTTGGAGCTACTGGAAATGGTAGCGATATGGTTTTTGCAGTTCCAGAAGGCGTAGAAGTTGCTGAAAAAGATAGGGAAAAAGCTGCACGTTTAGGATATGTGGGAGATTATACAAGGCTTGGGAATTCATGCTGGTTCACAAATATCGACCACGGAAGACGTCATCAGCCTTTGGCATTAATGTCTAAAGAAGACATTATCAAATTTGGTACAAAAAAGCCCTTTGAAACCTACGACAATTACGATGCGATAGAAATTTCATTTGTCAAATACATACCAAGCGATTATGAAGGAGTAATGGGTGTCCCGATTACTTTCTTGGATAAATATTCTCCTGAGCAGTTTGAAATTTTAGGTCTTACAAAAACTTGGTTTGGTTCTTCTACCAAAATTTATCTTCCTCAGATCCAAGTTAGTTCAAACGGTAAAAGAAGCACAGTAACAAAGCTAAATGACGGAGCTACGCTACAATTGGACTCTCCTCCCTCTGGACAGACATTTTATATAGTCGATAACAAAAATTACATTCAGCTATACGCCCGGGTACTTATCAAACATAAAAACCCATCCAAATGAAAACTTTTTTAAAAACCGAGATCACCGTCCAAGACATCTGCGATGGCTTTGTTTATAATGAGTTGGAAGGCAAGGGACTTTTTGGCTTGGCGGGCAAACTCACCATCCAACCCGAATACCAGCGAAACTACATCTATGCCGATGGAAAGCGAGACGTAGCCGTGATCGAATCTATCCTGAAGGGCTATCCTTTAGGCTTAATTTACTTCAATACCGTAAGTGCTGATAAGTTTGAAGTCCTAGATGGGCAGCAGCGGATCACAAGTTTCGGACGCTATGTTGCCAATAAGTTTGCGGTAAAGGATGAGCGAGGGATGGAGCAATATTTTGGCGGACTAGCGGCAGACAAGCAAGAGAAGATTCTCCAAACCAAACTGCTGATCTATGAATGTGAGGGCACTGAGTCGGAAATCAAGGAATGGTTTCGAACGATCAACATAGCAGGCGTACCGCTGAATAATCAGGAATTGCTAAATGCCGTTTACTCAGGGCCATTTGTCACGCTTGGCAAAGAAGAGTTCAGTAATACCCAAAATTCTAATATCCAAAAATGGTCTGCTTATGTTTCCGGCACTGCCAATAGACAAGAGTTTTTAGAACGCGCACTGGAATGGGTAAGCAAGGACAACGCAGGCGACTACATGAGCCGTCACCGTTTCGACACAACTATCAACGAATTAAAAACCTATTTCAATAGCGTTATCGATTGGGTTTCGGGCGTATTTATCGATGTGGAAAAAGAAATGCGTGGATTGGAATGGGGAAGATTGTATGAAGAGCATCATAAGAAACCTTATAGCCCAAGCCAAGTATCCGCGGAAGTAAAAAAGCTGTTCGGAGATCCTTATGTGAAAAATCGGAGGGGAATATTCGAATACATCCTTGGAGGAAGTCTCGACACCAAGCTGCTTGATGTACGGGTATTTGAGGAAGCTACCAAAAGAGCTATTTATGCCAAGCAGAAGTTAGAAGCTGAGAATAAAGGCATCTCCAACTGTCCACATTGCGCGCTTGGCCACGATGCCAATAAGAGCAAGATTTGGTCACTTGCTGACATGGATGCCGACCACGTCGCCGCATGGAGCAAAGGCGGAGCTACTGAAATTACCAACTGTGAAATGCTGTGCAAGACACATAATCGGGCGAAGGGGAATAGGTAGATAAACTCAAAATGCTGTGTATCATTTAAGACATCATGATTTTTTCAAAGTATTCTTACCTAAAAATAGAGATCCGGAAAAAATGGATTTTAATGACATGTTTTTGGAAGAGACAGCATTGTATTATGGAGATCAAATTACCACTAATTATAAGCTTGACGATGATGGGAGAACCATTTTCGATATAGATATCCTTCCAAGTTATATTTACACTTCGTGGTATTTCAATCAAAATGATCCTAATGCGCAGTTTAGAAATCTAAATAATACTATCGATAGGCTATTTATAAAAAAAATGCTCAGCTTCAACCCCTTGTATCGGAGTTCAGGGTTTTTAGACTATCATTTCCATTATTATACTGGAGAAAAATCAATATTTTTTACACACTTGAGACATGAAATAATTCCCTTAAGTGAGAAGATAATTAAAGAACTAGAAGAAGATAAAGACTTTACTGGCAAAATTCCTTCAAATAACTCAGTAAAAGAAATCATCCAAGAATGGATAGAATTGAATAATAAAAAGGTTGTGAAAGCCAATTTATTCTCATTGATTAAAAGCCTGAACTGGGGTCTTATCCTAGGTATTGTAATTGCATTTTTATCCTTATTAACTGATTGGTTTTTTGGTTGGGATATAATCAAAAACTTCATTAATTCTTTCAAATAATTTGATCAAATCTCCTTATGCAATGAATGTGATGCGTATTGCGTTACCCCATCCAAAATTTATAGAGTAAACTTTCCCAACTAGGTGAAGATTGAATCTACACCTTTTTATTTTTCTGGATTTGTAATCCAATGCATCCCAAACAGTTCGACGGCTTCACCGTCGTGGAATCGTTCATTGCCTCTCATTACCCCCGGTTGCACCGGGGGCTATTCATGGTTTGATCCTTTCAGGATCATATAAAAGATATTTCCATAACGTGCATAGAAATAATCTTTGATCGACCACGAAGTGGTCAAACCATGAATAGCCATGGGTGAAACCCATGGAAAACATGGGAGACATACAAATCACCCGACCCCGAATGGGGTCGAACCTATTTTCATAGAATTCGATATTTTCTTATTATTTTCATTCACCCAATATTGGATCATATTTTTAAACCTAATTTTTTATGAGCACACATACTCAGCTTATATATCACATTGTTTATGGCACCTATAAAAGAGAGAAGACAATGGTTCTGAACAACAAACGTCGCCTTTACTCTTTTATCAATGGAATTCTCAAAAACAAAAATTGCCATCTTTATCGCATCAACGGCATGGAAGATCACCTCCATATTTTGACTCACATTCACCCGACGGTTGCTTTGGCTACGCTTGTAAAAGACATCAAATTGGCTAGCATCG
>Ga0335398_10001518_pt1 | contig 39653 bp, 34 predicted proteins | sample BON03_FD_205742 | JGI IMG/M metagenome (GOLD analysis project Ga0335398, IMG submission 205742) | Freshwater microbial communities from Lake Bonney liftoff mats and glacier meltwater in Antarctica - BON-03 (spades assembly) (version 2) | ecosystem: Environmental > Aquatic > Freshwater > Ice >... | reverse complement strand
GCTGCCCGTACCTTTGACGACATCGTTAAAGCCGTCGGCGACATCTGCTCCCTCTTCACGCCCCAAGAATGCTGGAACTTCTTCAAGGCCATGAACTATGTTGCAGAGTGAGCGTACGGCGCTCTAGATCACGCCGCGAGCGCCTGATGCGCATCGCGCCGGATGCGCTCGAGCATCGAGGCGAGGCCGTTCGAGCGCTGCGCTGTCAAAGCGCCGGTCACGCCGATATCATCGAGCAGGGCTTTGGCATCGAAGAATTCAATCTCTGATAGTGGCGCGCCGGAGTAAAGGCGCGCCAAAAGCCCGATCAGGCCTGAGACGATCATGGCATCCGACTCAGCGCGCACGATCAGGTGGCCGTCTTCGACATGGGTCACCATCCAGACTTGCGACGCGCAGCCGCGCACACGTGTCTCCTCGGTTTTCTCTTCGCCTGACAGGGGCGGGTTGGCTTTGCCCAGATCGATGATGTGCGCATAGCGCGCCTCCCAATCGTCCAGCCAGGAAAATTCTTCACGTATGTCGGCAGCCGCCGTTTCGATGCTCATGCGCCTGAAATGGGGCGTCGCCGCGCAAAAGAAAACCCCCGGCGCCGCAAACGGCACCGGGGGTTTTGTTTCAGGGCAGGGCCGTCGGCCTACTGGTAGACGCCGCCAATACACTTGCCAACGTCGGACAAGGCATGCTCGCCGATGCAGAATGGTACTTCATACTGCTGGTTGGCGGCCGCGACGCATTGCTGTAGATTCAGGTTTGCCATGTTGAGGCAGCCCTTGGTCTCACGTTCGGCCATCGCGGAGTTGATCTGGCTGGCGTTTTTCTCGGTGCTGGCGCCCAGCACGCGATAGGCAGCCAGTGTTGCAATCTGGTCTGCAACCGGCTCCTTTCCGAACTTGACCCGCTTGCGTTTGCCGGTCAGGCCGGATGTCATCGCAGCTGGGAAGCGGATCGCGCTGGCGGCGCCGGAGACATTGTCCCAAAGCGATGGCGCGCCTGAACTGCCAGCCTGAACGAGCACGGAGTCGATATCCTTGGCATTCATGGCGGACAGCAATCCAAGTTTCGCGGGAATACCGGTCGCTTGGCTGGAATCCAGCTTTTTCGCCTTGCTACCGGAATTGCCGATCTTGGCTTTCGCCCAGCCGGACGCCTGCAACGAATAGGCTTGTTCCTTTACATAGGCCGCCGCACTGTTCAGTCGGCGACTGTCGGCTTCCGTCGCCGTCAGAGCTGAACTCACAGCATTGTCGCCGCCTTGCAGGGAGCGGGCATATCGCACGTCATTGCGCATGCCGCTTTCGAACACATCGCGTCCGTAGAAGCTTTCAATGTCGCGAATGGCTGCGCGGTATTCCGGATTCTGCGATGCAATGAGCGCAGAATAAGCGATCCACCCCTTGGACAGCTGGTCAGCATTGTGACCGCCCAGCGAGTTTAGCGCATGGTCGATATCCCCAGCCGACGTCAGCGGCTTTTCTTTTACATCGGTAACGTCCGACTGGTACGTGGCGTAAACAGCCGCTGTATCCGAAATCGGATCACTTCCTTGGGCAGTTACGCCAGCAGCGAGCCCAAGCCCGACAATTGCTGCCCCAATCATTCTGATGGATTTCATCGTATCAGTCTCCCTCACGCGACGCGCGATAGTATTGCCTCATCTTCCCCACTTGGGGAACCTCACCTTGCCTGTCGATAACATTACAAATACAGCAACTGATGGGTACGGGGGCGAGAATGCCTAAGGAATATCTATGGGATGTTAATATGTCCCCCCGCGTGATGCAAAAGCGATTACAGTTCGTTAATCTAACGTGGCTGGCCCTGATTGCGGCCGCTGCGCTGATTGCTGCACTCAGGGGAATCGGAATCGCAGCGCTTGCGAGCGGCGCTGTGATCGCGATTCTGCCTGCGGCCGTTGGCCTTGTCTTCCTTCGTGCGGACAGGGACGCTCCTGCCGTTGCATCTCCGCTATTGGTCATCTGCTGGACACTGCTGGCGGTACTCGGGGTCGCGTTGACCGGCGGGGCATCGTCGCCATTGACGATCCTGTTCGTGCTGGCACCGTTGGTGGCGTTGAACCTGGAAAACACCGACATGGCCGCCGAAGCGGCAATCTTCGGCGTCGTCGCCTATTTCGCCGTGCTCGTGATGGGCCGCTTCGATCTCTTGCCGTTGGGGGCGGTCGATTACCTGCCGCTGACGGTTGCGGTCGCCTTTGCCGGGCTCGTACTCGCCGGCCTGCTGGTCTGGGTGCTTGTGCAGGACCAGTACGGCGCGCGTGCCGCCGCCACCGAAGACAGCGCTCAGGCCGAACCGGTGCCCGCCGCTCCAACGCCCGTTCTGCCTGCATCGTCCGGGCTTCTCTTGCTGGACATTACTCTAGAAGGTCGCGTGCGGAGCCTCTCGGGCGACACGCTCGGGCTGGTCGCTGCCAAAGCGGGCGCCTCTCTGGTGAACCTGTTCGAACCCGACGCTGACCTGTCAGGCCTGCGTCCCGACACTGGCCGCGCGCAGGGTGAGATCAAGCTGGCGGATGGACGCCTTGCGGCCTTTACCGCCGAAGCCGGTGCCACGGGAACGCATCTTTTGCTGCACGATATCAGTGCGTCACAGCGCCAGGCTGCCGAGACCTCTGCAGCGCTCGAGGCCGCCGCCACCCAATTGCAGGATCGTACGGCATTCTTCGCATCGCTGGGGCACGACCTGAAAACGCCGCTCAATGCCATTCTCGGTTATGCCGACATGATGCGGGCCCAGATACGCGGGCCGCTTCCGGAGGCCTATGCCGACTATCCGGGTATCATCCACGAAAGCGGTCAGGACCTCCTGCTGCTCGTCGACGACATTCTTGACCTCGCCAAAGCGAACGCTGACCGCCAGCGCCTCGAGCCGGAGCCCGTCGATCTTGTTGCGTCCGCCCAGTCGATCATTCGCCAACTCGATAATCAGGCTGAACGCGCCGGAGTGAAACTCAAGATCAAGTCTGACAATGAGGTATGGGCCGAGGCCGATGCGCGCGCCGTACGCCAGATCTGGCAGAACCTGGTTTCGAACGCGATCAAGTATTCCGACCGTGGCGGCACCGTCACGCTGGATGCTTTCGAGGCCGGCGGCGCGGCTGTGCTCAGCGTCATCGACAAGGGCGCCGGCATGTCCGAGGACGATCTCAAGCGCGTCACCGAGCCCTTCGCGCAGGGCGGAAACTCACGCGGCCGCGCCGGCACGGGTCTCGGCCTGGCTGTGGTTCGCAGCTTTGCCGAACTCCACGGAGGCCAACTGATCCTGCGGTCCCGGCCTGGCAAGGGTACCCGAGCTGAAGTCACCCTCCCGCTCGCCGACATGACCGATGTGACGCCGCTCGAAGACGCTGCCGAATAGGCCAAACGCGGCTTGCCGCTACCGCGAAAACAAGCAAGAGTCACCTGCATGGTTCGCCTGCCGTCCAAACTATGGGCCGAAGCCCTCATCCGCACCGCCGAAGTCGCGGGCGCGTCCGCGTTCGTGGTCCAGAAGGGCGACGCCTCGCGCGGCGACACTTTGATCAAGGTATCGCGTCTCGATGGCACCGCGGCGGCCTACACGCCCAGCACCAATCTTGAAGGCGAACGCATCTTCCGCGATCTTACCGCTCAGGGCGTCGGCCCGGACGAGGCAAGCGTCGACGCCTATGTCAAACGCGCGCGCGAGCGCGACAGCGACCTGTGGGTTGTCGAAATCGAAGACAAGCAGGGGCGCCATTTCATCACAGAAGATGTCGAGACAGACTAGGCTAGCCCGCGTCGATTTCCTGTTGCGCTCTCGCAGGTAAACCGCCTGTTAACCTGGCCAAGGCAGCTTCCGGCTGAATCCACTGCCCGGGGGCGCAGGCATGCTGTTCTTGCTCAACGACACGATCGCCGAGATAGACATCCCGGAGATCCACCTTTCAAAACGCTGGAAAAGCCTCGGCTGCGGCGATCCATACGGCATGCGGGCACGCGATGCGCTGGACTTCGTCACGCGTGTTGTCGCCGACCATGTGCGCGAGAACATCCCCATCGATACGGTCCTGATCCAGGACCTCGGCTCACTGATCATCGCAAAAACCGGTGCGAATGCCGCGCTGTTCCCGACCTTGGGTGACACCGTTGCCGAGCCGCGCCTGACCATCCTGCCGGAAGCCATACTTCGTACGTTGAAGCAGCGCGCCGAAAAGGAAGGCACCCTGCCCGACATCGCCGAAATCTGGCCACTCGCCGCCTGAGGCGTTTCCGCGGCCAATACATCAGCACCCCTTCTTTCCTTTGGCCAAATCGGCTAGGGGCTGGCAGCTGAAACCAAATTTGTCCGGAACCTCCATGTCCCATATTGCGGAAGCCGCGCGTCGGCGCACCTTTGCCATCATTTCCCACCCGGATGCCGGTAAAACCACTCTCACGGAAAACATCCTTCTCGCAGGCGGCGCCATCCGCGCGGCAGGCGAGGTCGCGGCGCGGGGTGCCCAGCGGCGCACACGGTCTGACTGGATGAAGATCGAGCGTGATCGCGGCATCTCGGTATCGGCCTCGGTGATGACTTTCGAATACAGCGGTCTCGTCTTCAACCTGCTCGATACGCCAGGTCACGAAGACTTTTCCGAAGACACCTATCGCACCATGACCGCGGCAGACTGCGCCGTCATGGTGCTCGACGCCGCCAAGGGCATCGAGCCCCAGACGCTCAAACTGTTCGAGGTCTGTCGCATGCGCGACATTCCAATCATCACCTTCATCAACAAGATGGACCGTGAAGCGCTTGAGCCGATCGAACTGCTCGACGAAGTGCAGGACAAGCTCCAGCTCGACACGGCGCCGCTCTACTGGCCGGCGGCATCCGGCCAGCGCTTTGCCGGCATGAAAGACCTCACCACTGGTGAGTTCTGCCAGTTCGACCGCCGCCCGGGCGAGCCCCCGCATATCGGCCCGGCCGCCCGTATCCCCGGCAGCGATGAAGCCCTGATCGGCAAGCTTGATGATCATGTGTATGCGGAGTTGATTGAGGGTGTTGAAATGGTCACCAGCCTGCTCCCGAAATTCGATGAGGAGGCGTTCAAGGCAGGCAACATGACGCCGGTTGTGTTCGGGTCGGCGCTGCGCCATTTCGGGGTTGCGGAATTGCTCAACACGCTGCGTGACTATGCGCCGCCCCCGCGCGTTCAGAAGGCCGAGCGCAAGGGCGCGCCCATCGAAGTCAAACCATCCGACCCGGACGTTTCCGGTTTCGTCTTCAAGATCCAGGCGAACATGGATCCGAACCACCGCGACCGTGTTGCTTTCCTTCGGCTATGCTCGGGTGAATTCAAGCGTGGCATGCGCCTGAAGAGCGCCAGCGGCAAACAACTCAATATCCACAATCCGCTGATGTTTCTCGCACAGGACCGCGAGATAGCGGAGACGGCCTATGCGGGTGACGTCATCGGTGTGCCCAACCACGGCCAGCTGCGCGTTGGCGACAGCCTCTCGGAAAGCGGCGAGATCCAGTTCGCCGGCATTCCGAACTTCGCGCCGGAACTCCTGCGCCGTGCCCGCGTGAAAGACCCGATGAAGGCCAAGCACCTGCGCAAGGCGCTCGAAAGCCTGGCCGAGGAAGGCGTTACGCAATTGTTCAAGCCTGTCATCGGCTCCGACATGATCGTCGGCGCCGTCGGCCAGCTGCAATTCGAAGTCATGATCGAACGCGTTGCGGCGGAATACAATCTGGAAGTCGTGTTCGAACCGGCGCCGTACAATGTGGCGCGCTGGATGGCGTGCGACGATCCGGCCAAGCTTGAGGAATTCATGGAGCGAAACAAGTCAGCGTCGGGAACAGATCTTGACGGCGCGCCGGTCTATCTGGCGAAGAATGCCTGGGATGTCGGCTACGCACAGGAAAAGAACCCGTCGATCCGGTTCACGGCCACGAAGGAACGTTCGCTCTAATCTTCGGTTTGGGGCTTGGTCAGATCGGTCGGGCCATCGATCTCGACTGTCTCGATCTCGACCGTGATCGCCTTGATGTGGTCTGCGTCTGACGCACTCTCGTCACCGAGCAGTTCTTCGGCTGGCTCGGCCGCGACCGGCATGAAGATCGCCTCATGGCGCGGCGAGAAGCCGGACGTCGCCATCGGATTGCGTTCGATCTGGCCGCCGCTGCGTTTCAGTTCGCACCAGGCGCCGGCATCGCCTGTCGCAGAGACGAAGCTCCAGGCCAGGCAAACCGCGTCATCTGCACAGGCCGTCTGGCAGCTCAGCGCATCGTCTGACGCCACTACGCTATAGGTGGCTCCGAAACGGTACAGGCCCGGTTCGTGGCCAACCGGCGCAGGCGTCGCCACGGCATCGGCCTTCAGCGACATCGGCGCATCAGCAAAGGCAGGCGCCACCAGGCAGGCGGCAATCGCAATCATCCATGAAGGGCGCATAGGCTGAACTCCCATATATCCTGCCCCGCAATCTAGGTTGCGTCGGTTAAGGAAGCTTTTACGTTCAGCCCGCGAGCGCTTCGCGCTTTTCCTCGATTTCCAGCCATTCCATCTCGGCGGATTCGGATTCTGCCCGCGCCGCGGCAATGCGGGCAGACTTGGCATTGAAAGCCTCCGGATCGCGGGAATAGAGGGCTGGATCGGCCAGCGCCTTTTCCAGCGCGGCCACTTCGGCCTTCAGTTTGGGGATCAATTCATCGATCTCCTTCTGGCGATGGGCATCCTTGAAGGAGAGCTTTTTCTGCGGCTTGGCTTTCGGCGTGTCAGCGGCCTTCGCTTTGCTGGCGCGCGCGTCGGATTCATCGTGGCGGCGTATGCTCGCGAGCTGGTCTTGCGCGTCGGTCCAGCCGCCAGCCGTCTGCACCCATTTGCCGTCGCCCAGCGGGCAGAGGCAGCTCGTCACCGAAGAATCGAGAAAGGCCCGGTCATGGCTGACCAGCAGGAGCGTCCCCTCGTAATTCAGCAGCATGTCTTCCAGCAGCTCGAGCGTCTGCAAGTCCAGGTCGTTGGTCGGTTCATCCATGACCAGGAGCGTGGAAGGCTTCGCGAGTCCGATGGCCAGCGCGAGCCGGTTGCGCTCGCCGCCAGACAGCGCCCCGACAGGCTGTCGCAGCTGTTCCGGCTTGAACAGGAAGTCCTTGGCATAGGAGGCGATGTGGCGCTGCTGGCCCTGCACCATCAGCGAGTCCCCGCCCGACGGCGCCAGCGCCTCCCAGATCGTGTCCTTCGGGTTCAGCGTGTCGCGGGTCTGGTCCATATAGGTCACATCCAGCGTGTTGCCGTGGCGAACCGTTCCCTCGTCGGGCTCGATCTCGCCGAGCAGCAGGCGAACCAGTGTCGTCTTGCCCGCACCGTTCGGCCCGATAATGCCGATCCGGTCGCCGCGCAGGATTTTCAGCGACAGGTCCTTAGCGATGACCAGCGGCCCATTCGGTGTATCGAACGTCTTCGACAGGCCTTTGACCTCGATCACCTTCTTGCTCATCGAGTCGCCGACACCCGCGCTGAACTCGGCCGTGGTCTTGCGATCGTTCAGCGCGGCACGCATGGCACCATGAGTCGCGCGCATGTCGTGCAGCCGGGCGAGGCGGCCCTGGTTGCGCTTGCGCCGTCCGGTCACGCCGCGTGCCAGCCAGCGATGCTCGTCTTTCAGCTGCGTCGTCATCCGCTTCATCTGGCGTTCTTCTTCCACCTCAATGGCTTCGGCCCATTCGTCGAACTTCACATAGCCTTCCGGCGATTTCAGCACGACGCCCTGGCGCAGCCACAGCGTATTGGTGGAGATGTTCTCGAGGAAGCGCCGGTCGTGGCTGACCACGAGCACAACCCCGTTGAACGCCTTCAGGCGGCCTTCAAGGTATTCGATCATCGGTACGTCGAGATGGTTGGTCGGCTCGTCCAGCAGGATCACGTCAGGTTCGGCGGCAAAGGCCTTCGCCAGTGCCACGCGCCGCTGCTGCCCGCCCGACAGTGTTTTCGGATCAGCTGCTGGGTCGACGCCGAACTCCATCAGCTCGGCCTCGGCCATATAGGTGTATTCCAGCCCTTCGCTGACATAGTCGAGGACGGTCTCAAAACCCTCGAAGCGCGGTTCCTGCACCACGGTCGCGAAGGTCGTGCCGGGCTGGCGCCACACCTGGCCGCTATCAGCCTCCTGCTGTTCGGAGATGATCCGCATCAAAGTGGACTTGCCGGCCCCGTTGCGCCCGACCAGCGCCGCGCGCTCGCCTTTGGACAGGCTGAGCGTCACCCCCTCGAACAGGGGTTTTGCGCCAAGCGAGAGACGGACATCGGACAGGGAAATCAGGGGAGGTTGAGCCATGCCGGGCAGATAGCGTGCGCAGGGCGCCAGCGCTAGGGCCCGCGTGCTTTCCGAATTCGGCTGGGAAGTGCTATTCTCACGGGAAAACGGGAGGAACGTCATGCCATATTCCGAGTTTTCCGGGGACTTCACCCAGTTCGACGCCCGGCCCATGTCGCCCGCCATCGGGGCTGAACTGCTGGGAGCCGATCTCACCAGTCTCACCGATACGCTTGTCGAAGAAGTCCGCGCCGCCCTGCTGCAATACCAGGTCGTCTTCTTCCGCGACCAGGATATCACCCGCGCGCAGCATATTGCTTTCGCCCGTGCCTTTGGCGCGTTGGAGATTCACCCGGCAACGCCGAAAGACCAGCCGGACCGCGAAGTCCTCCGCATTGTCCACGGACCCAATTCGCGCGGCATGGAGAATGCCTGGCATTCCGATGTCACCTGGCGCGAGCAGCCCTCGCTCGGGTCTATCCTGCGCGCCATCGAGCTGCCCGAAGTCGGCGGCGATACGCTCTTCTCGAACATGGTCATGGCCTATGAAGATCTCGATGAAGACCTGAGAGCGCGTCTCTGCGAGATGACGGCTGTCCACGATATTGCCCGCGTCTTCGCCAAACGCCTCGGCAAGGACACGGCTTCCCTGCACGAGAAATTCCCGCTGATGGAACACCCGGTCGTTCGCACCCATCCGGAAACCGGACAGCGTCTGATCTATGTAAACACAGCGTTCACGGATCACATCAAGGGCATGGACAGGACCGAGAGCGACACGCTGCTGAAATTCCTCTATTCGCGCGCCGCGATCCCGGAATACCAGTGCCGGTTCCGCTGGGCACCGGGCTCCATCGCCTTCTGGGACAATCGCGCCTGCCAGCACTATGCCGCGAGCGACTATTTTCCCAATACCCGCATCATGGAACGCGTCACGATTGCAGGTGACCGACCCTATTTGGATGCCGACGCCTGACGAGTATCGGCTCACAACCTGTCCGTCGTCGACCTCACTGTTTTCACGAGTGAACCGCCGGGCTGACCAGGAATCTGGCGTCAGGCATCACCAAATCGGCTCCAGCAGGCTCGACGGTCCTCGGGGTTTTTTCTGCGCGGCGTTCCAGGCTGCGACAGTCCACGGCAATATTCGACGCCCCCGGGTGCCCCGGCCGCCCTGTTTGCAATCCATAAACCATAACAAGGGCATGCATCTTGCTCTGGGCTCTGCTGCGGCAAGCGATCCGGCCTGATCGGCATGAGGAGTTACAACAGATGGTTCGTCCATGCTGAAAATGATGATCCTGCGTGGAACAGCCTGGCTCCTGCTCGGGCGCTTTGTCAGTCAGGCGATTGGCCTGGTCAGCACATTGGTGGCTGCCCGGCTGCTCGTTCCGGCCGATTTCGGCCTCGTCGCCGTCGCCATGAGTGTTTTCATGATTGCAGGTGCGGTCGTCGAATTGCCCGTCGCCGCCGCGCTGGTCCAGCTGAAAACCGTCACGGACCGCGATTTCAATACGGCATGGACCCTGAACATTCTCCGGGGTGTCATCGTCACTGTCCTGATGCTGGCTGCCGCCTGGCCGGTCGCGGCGGTGTTTGGCGATCCGCGCCTGGTTGCGCTCATTAGCGCCATGGCCAGTTATCCGTTCCTGCTGGGATTCCGGAATTCGCGGTTCGAAATGTACATCCGCAACATGGACTTCAAATGGGAAGCCATGATCGAGATCGGAACGAAAGTCGCGTCCTTTGCGGTCATGTTCTGGGTCGCACTGGCGACCGGCAGCTATTGGGCTTTGCCGCTTGGCCTGATCGCGTCTGGCGTCATCGCACTGGTCATGTCGTTTGCGCTCTGCCCGCAAATTCCGGGATTGTCCCTGTCGGAGTTTCGCAAGTTTTTCGGTTTCTCGGTCTGGCTGGGGCTCGCCCAGATCGCGGACAGCCTGCGCGAGGCCACGACCAGCCTGTTTATCGGCAAACTGCTCGGCAATGCCGCGCTCGGCACGTATGCGGTCGGCATTCAGTTCGCTGACCGGATGGAATTGTTCCTTTATGCTCCGATGGAGCGGACCATGTTCGCCGCCTTCAGTTCAATTCAGGATGACCTGCACCGCGTCCGGGCAGCCTATCTGTCCAGCCTGCATGCCAGTTTCGCCATCTCGCTGCCGATCTGTGTCGGCATCGGATTGCTGGCGAAGGAGATCGTCGCCATCACGCTGGGCCCCGAATGGGCCTCTGCTGCACTCGTGCTGGCCTTTGCTGCGCCGATTACCGCCATCTACCTGCTGGGCGCGATCAGCGTGTCCATCGCAACCGCGCTCGGGCGTACACGCTCTGTCTTCTTCCTGAAAGCTGTGTCGGCCTGCCTTTACATTCCGGTGATGGTGGTGGGCGCGCTCCAGTTCGGCATGATTGGCGTCCTCTGGGCTGGCGTGTTCGGCGCAATCGTCTGGTGCGGGCTCAGCTTCCGTCTGATGGCGAAAGTGATCCATGTCTCGATGGTCCGACAGGTTGCGATTGTGGGCCGTTCGCTGGCGGCTGCACTGGTGATGTCGGGCGCCGTGACATGGGCGCGGTCATCGCTGTTCGATGGTCCCGTACAGGGGATCACAGAGCTCATGGTCCAGGCTGGCGTCCTGTCTTCACTGGGCGCAGTGGTGTATCTCGCGGCGCATGCCGGACTGTGGATCGCCGCTAACCGGCCTCAAGGAATTGAGCGTCAGGTTTCGGACCGCTTTGCTGCGCTGTCACCAGCCTGAACACTTCGCCGGCAAACGCGCGCAGCATGCCGGCAACATCGTCTGCCAGCCAGGCCGTATCGCCATACTCGCCAAGGCCCAGGGTCTTGTTGGCGTCAAAGATGAAGGGTGCGCCATTGATCAGCGTAAAGTCGATCTTGCCATAATCCAGGCCGAGCCTCCGGCGCGTCGCCAGAAGGCGCGGGTGCGGTTCGAACGGCTTGCACGAGACATGCTCGTCTTCGGTGATGATCAGCTGGTCTGACCGTTCGATGTTCTGGTAGTGAAGGTCGCCGAGGAATATGTACTCCCGCAGAACGTTCTTTTCGCCATCATTTTCCGGCATGAATTTCTGCACGACATAATCATTGCGGAAATAGTGGCGGGGCACGTCCGAAAGGGTAGGGTATATGCGGTAATCCTCTTTGGTCCGGATCGCATATTTCGATTGCCTGCGAAGCCGGTTCGAGACGCGGTTCAGGAGGCGGCGCCCGATCGGGCCCTCGTGCCGCGCGGCATCGCGCTCGGGCATGCCAGCATAATTGAGATTCGATTTCACGATCACCGGCGCATCACAGGAATCGTCGCGCCCCAGCAGGCCGTCGATATACCTGAACTTGCGGATGTCAGTTGCATAGGCATTGATCGATGCCGGGTATCGCAGGGCCAGGGTGCGGGCTTCGGGGGAAATGATCGACTGGTCGATATGCACGAAGGCGGCATCGGCCGGGACATATCCGCTCGCCTTGGTTACGTGCACGATCTCGACGCCCATCGCTTCGAGCGCCTCTTCGATCAGCACGATCATGTGGCGCCGGTCGCCCGGCAAATAGGACAGCTCGTTGATAACCGCCAGTCGCGCTTTGGAATGACTCATGATTTTCGCGCCTCTGGACAGCAGGCTTGATGGGCCCGGTATGATTGAGACGCCTACACCAATGGTGTTGGGAACTGGTTACCGCACGGCGAAAATTTCCGGGTTGAAATATCAGAACCGTGTTTCAGTCCTGATCCCGTGTTCCGACGATCCGGCGCACAGGTTCTCCCAATTTACTGCAAAGCTGCTAGGCTCTGAAAAAAACAGGAGGAATACCGTGCCATGTTCCGCGTTTTCCGGCGAGTTTACCCGGTTCGACGCCCGGCCCGTGTCGCCCGGCATCGGGGCTGAACTTCTGGGGACCGATCTTGCAAACCCGACCGATACGCGGGTCCAAGAGGTCCGCGCCGCCCTTCTGGCATACCAGGGCGTCTTTTTCCGCAACCAGGATTTCTCGCGCCCTAATTCTCACTGAACGGACCCGCCTCATGTCGCCTTACAAACCGCTCGCCGAGCTCGAAACCCATTCCGTCGAGAACCAGCCAAACCCCTTTGAGGATCACAACCTCTACCTCGGCGACACCGCGCTAAGCGAGGCGGTACGCTTCCATGGCGGTGCCTCGCACACGGACGACCTCGCCACTTTCGGTGCCCGCTGCGGCGCCGCCGAGACGATCGAATGGTCGCGCCAGGCCAACGAGAACCCGCCCAAGCTGAAATCCTTCGACCGGTTCGGCCACCGCCTCGACGAGGTCGATTTCCACCCCGCCTATCACAGCCTCATGGCGCTCGGCCTCGATAGCGGCGTCTCCGGCTCGGCCTGGACCGTGCCTGCGGCCGGCCATGTGCGCCACGCCGCCATGATGATCCTGATGAACCAGGCCGATCCCGGCGTCACCTGCCCGATGTCGATGACCTATGCCTGCGTCCCGGCCCTGCGCGCCGACCCCGCCCTCGCGGCGGACTGGGAACCCCGTGTCGCCGCCCAGTCCTATGACCCGCGCTTCATCCCGGCCCCGGATAAAACCGGCGTCACCATCGGCATGGCCATGACCGAGAAGCAGGGTGGCTCCGACGTGCGCGCCAACACGACCCGCGCCGCGCCGCTTGGCGGCGACGCCTACAGCCTGACGGGGCACAAATGGTTCTGCTCGGCGCCGATGAGCGACGCCTTCCTGACCCTTGCGTATACGGACGAGGGCCTGACCTGTTTCCTCGTGCCGCGCTGGCGGCCGGACGGCACGCGCAACGCGATCCACGTCATGCGCCTGAAGGACAAGATGGGCGACAAGTCGAACGCCTCGTCCGAGATCGAGTATCACGGCGCCTGGGCCCGCCGCCTCGGCGAGCCGGGCAGGGGCGTGCGCACGATCATCGACATGGTCCAGCACACGCGCCTCGACTGCATCCTCGGCTCAACCGGCGGCATGCGCGCCGCGCTCGCCCAGGCGCTCTGGCACACGTCCCAGCGCCGCGTCTTCCAGAAGACCCTGGCCGACCAGCCCGCCATGAAGGCCGTGCTGACAGACCTCGCCCTCGAGAGCGAAGCGGCCACCGCCATTGCCCTGCGCGTCGCCGCCAGCTTCGACCGCGCCGGATCCGATCCGCGAGAAGCCGCTTTCATGCGCCTTGCCACGCCGGTCGCCAAATACTGGGTCTGCAAGCGCCAGCCGGGCTTTGTTTACGAGGCGCTCGAATGCCTCGGCGGCGCCGGCTATGTCGAGGAAGGGCCGATGCCGCGCCTCTACCGCCAGTCGCCCCTGAACGCCATCTGGGAAGGCTCCGGCAATGTCATCGCGCTCGACATATTGCGCGCCATCGGCCGCGAACCGGAAAGCCTCGAAGCCGTGCTGCACGAGGTCGGCAGCCTGCGGGGCGCGAACTCCCTCTACGACCGCCATGCGGATGCCCTGAACGACCAGCTCAGCCCCGGCCAGCTGCACGAGGGCACCGCCCGGCGCCTGGCCCAGCAGCTCGCCCTCGCCCTGCAGGGCGCCGCGCTGCACGCCAGCGCGCCCGCCTATGTGTTCGAAGGCTTCTGCCTCCAGCGCCTCGACCCCGCCCGCCGCGGCCTTGCCTATGGCGACGTGGCGGACGGCGTCGACCAGGCCGCCATCCTCACCCGCGCCATGCCGGGGTGACCAGGAGCCAGGGCTAGGCCTCTCATGCGAAGGCCGAGCAAAGAGGAAGGCGAATGGGGCATTTTTGTTATCGCCCTACTTTGCACCATCGCCCGATCCAGGCGGTCGGTTTTCAGGATTTCGCCAATCGTGTTCTGGCCCTGTGGAACAGGATGGCCAGCGACCCAAGCGTGCCACCTCCCAACAGGGCGATCGCCCAGTCGCGCATGTGCAGCGGATTCAAATGCATCAGGCCCGAAACCAGAGGGGACTGGATGAGAAGGATTGCCGAGCCCAACGATGCGGCCGCCGCAATGATCGCACTGCGGGTTGTCCATCCCCTTAGGGCCAGTGTTACTGCAGCATTGGCGCTAAGGAGTGTCGCCAGCGCCATTGAACGGGCATAGTCGACATTCTGCTCGGGCCCCAGGCTGTCTATGAAGCTCCAGGCGATCAATCCTGAGACAAGGACGGTCATGAGCCCGATCAGGCTCCATTCCCGCATTCCGAAAAACTGAACCCCGACGCTTTGATCCGCACGGCTCAGGCGACCGTTCCTCGCCTGTTTCTGGAAGACTAGCAGCGCCGTCGGATGCATGATCACTTCGAGCCAGACGATATGGATCGGCAGGTACAATAGCGGATATCCAAGCAGCGGCAGAAGCGCCGCGGTTGCGACGAGCGGCCCATGGATCATCAGGAGATAGGCGAAGCTCAGTTTCAGATTGGCAAAAACCTGCCGCCCTTCTGCGATGGCATTCACAATCGTGCGGAAATTGTCGTCGAGCAAAACAATGGCGGCGACTTCCTTGGCGCTTTGCGTGCCGCGCTCACCCATGGCGATGCCGATATCGGCGCCCTTTAGGGCAGGAACATCATTCACGCCATCACCCGTCACGGCGACGATGTGCTTCTTTGCCTGCAGGGCTTTGACGAGTTCTAGTTTTTGTGACGGCATCGCGCGGGCGACGACATCGAACCGGGAAAGGTCAACACCGGCATCTTCCGCAAACTCATCGCCCTGAATGATTTTGGGGTCAGCGCCTCCGATACCAAGCTCGGTGGCGATCGCCTGCGCCGTGTCCGGATGATCTCCGGTGACCATGATGACTCGTATTCCTGCATTCTGCGCTTCGTTCATCGCGTCCTTGACGCCCGGGCGGACCGGATCTTCAAACGCGAGCAGGCCGGAAAATGCATAGCCGGTCACTGGCTCGTCACCAGACCACGACGGCGCTGTCATCTCGGCGCAGGCGATAACCTTGTGGCCATCCCGGGCAAGTGCCCGGACCTCCCACGACCACTTATCCCTGGTTTCGCGCGTCATGGAGCACATGGACAGAACGGTCTCTGGCGCGCCCTTCATCGCAATGTGAACCGTCCCGTCTTGTGTCTCGATCACGCCGACTTCGCGCCGTCGGTCTTCCGTGAAGGGGAACACGGCGAGCCACCTGCCGCCAGGCGCAGATCCGTTTGCCAGGACAAGAAGATCGAGCGGGTCGCCGCTTTCGGCGCGCGCGGCCGTGGCCGCGACTGACAGGACATCGTCCTCGGTGCGTTCGTCTGCCGTGATGATATGTTGCAGGTGGAGGCGGCCCTCGGTCAGCGTCCCGGTCTTGTCGGTGCAGATGCATGTGACCCGGCCGATATTCTCGACCACGATGGAACGGCGAACCAGCGCGCGCTGTTTTGCCAGCCGAAAGACACCGATGCCGAGGAAGAATGAAAAAACGACAGGGAATTCTTCGGGGATCGCGGCAACGGCCAATGTCACGGCACTGATCGCGGCGTCCACCCAGCCAAACCCTTGCGCGTATCGCACCAGGGCGAGCACGACGCACAGGGTCACGGAAATAGCCAGCAGAATGGCGACCAGCCGTCCAATGGCTTTTTGCAAAGGGGTCCGGCCGCCATTGCCCGATTGCGCTGTTCGCACGATCTGGCCGTAAAGCGTCTCCGCGCCGGTGAACGCCACACGCACACGCGCGTCACCGCTGAGCAACCGGGTTCCGGCCATCGCCCAGTACGCATCATCAACGAGGATGTCGTCCTCGCCCGTCAATACGTCCGTGAATACATTCTTGCGAACAGGCATCGCCTCGCCGGTGAGTGCGGAAGCGTCAACCTGGAGGTTGTCTCCGCCGACGATCACGCCATCGGCGGGAAACCGTGTGTTGGCGGGGGCCAGTATGAGATCGCCGGGCACGATGTGCCGCGCCGGAATGCCGATTTCCTTGCCATCGCGAATGACGCGAACACGTTCGGTCAACAGCTTGCTCAGGCCTTCGACAGACGCCTTTGTGCGCTTGTGGAGATAAGCGTCCAGACCAATGATCGGGATCAGGGCGGCGGCCAGGACCGCCGCTTCGGTATAATCTCCGAGAATGGCGAACAGGCTGGCGGTACCGGCCAGGAACCAGACCATGGGATCGGTGAGGGCGTCGCGCAGGACATCGAGCCAACCTGACCGGTCGGCTTCGACGATGGCGTTTTCGCCAAACTGTTCCAGCCGACGGTCGGCTTCCGCGGTCGACAACCCTTGCTCGGATGCGCCGGGCTCTGGCATGCGAGAGAGCGGCACAGGATGTCGCATGGGGTCTCCGGCGATTCTTGTTTCGGGTGCTGGCCTGACAGCCTAGAGCGCTGCGTCACGGTGGCCAAGCGCTGTTCACGGTTTCGCCGCCTTCAGCCGGGTCTGGACGTCACGCGAGCCCCGCCACCTCGTCGGAGTCCAGCACGCGCCACTCACCATCGGCCAGCCCGTCCAGTGTCAGCGGGCCGAACTGCGTCCGGTGCAGCGCCTCGACATGGTTGCCGACCGCGGCGAACATGCGGCGCACCTGATGGTAGCGCCCTTCGGTGAGCGTAACGCGCGCGTTGCATTCGCCCGTCACTTCGAGCCTGGCCGGCTTCAACGGCTTGTCCTCGCCGCGCAGCATCAGCGTGCCGCTGGCGAAGGCCTCACCCTCATGCCCTTCCAGCGGCCGGGCGAGGACGGCCTCATACACCTTCTCCGTTTCCGACCGGGGAGAGATCAGCCTGTGCAGCAATTGTCCGTCATCAGTGAACAGCAAGAGGCCGGTCGTCGGCGCATCGAGCCGCCCCACCGACGACAGCGCCGGCGTACGCGCCAGGAAGCGCGGCGGCAGGAGTTCGTAGACGAGTTGTCCGCCATCGGCGCGCGAGCAGGTGTAGCCCGCCGGCTTGTTCATGATGACCACCATGCCGGGTGGCGGGTCGAGCGGTTCGTCGTCGAAAGTGACGTTTTCGAACGGACCGACCACACCCTTGCCACACCCTTCAAGTCCCCCGACCCGCCCCCTTCGGATGGCGGTTTCCACCTCCTTGCGGCTCCCGTACCCCAGCCCGGCCAGGTATTTGGTAAGGGGGCGGAGATCCTTCATTTCTGGCGCTTCGGCCGGTCGGCGCGTATCACCTTGTAGCCGCCGGAATCCTCAATGATTTCATACTGTTTGAAGCAGGCTGAGACCGTCGCCTCATACGGCAGGTGGCGGTTGGCAACCATGTACAGCGACCCGTGCGGTTTCAGCGCCCGCGCGGCAGCCTGGATGAAGGCCTGACCAAGTCCGGCAGCGTCCGCCCGTCCGACGTGGAAAGGCGGGTTCATCAGGATGAAATCATACTGGCTGTTCGCCACGTCGCGCGTCGCGTCGGCCCAGGTAATCGTGACGTTCTCGACGCCTTGCAGCGTCTTCGTTGCGCAGGCAATCGCCCGGTGTTCGGCCTCATACAGGTCCATATGCTTGATCTTCGGGCAGTGCGTCAGGACCTCTTTCGTGAGGTAGCCCTGGCCCGCACCGAAGTCGGCGCCCGTGCCCTTGATATCCTCGGGAATGTTCTCGGCCAGCAGTTCCGATCCGGCATCGATCCGGTCCCATGAAAACAAGCCCGGCCGGCTCCACATCGCTCCGTCTGCGACAGGTTGCGGCTGGTCGGCAGCAACCCATGCCTCGGCGAGGGCGGTGTTGAACACGGCGCTGTCTTTCCTCGCCCAGAAGGCCCGGCACTTGTTCTTGCTGAGGCTCTCGGTGGCGCCGGCAATCTCGCCCAGCGTCTTCTCGGCGGTCTTGCCGCCCAGCGTGTTCGGCAGGCAGGCCAGCACCACGCCGCCCTCGGGCGCCGCCAGCATGGCGCGGGCATACAGGCCGCGCGCCTCGGCCTTCTGGCGCGGTGGCAGGATCAGCGTCAGTGCCGCGGATTCGAACGTTTCTGTCCCGGGAGGGAGCAGCGTGTATCCCGCCGCCTTGAGGGCATCATGCGGCGGCTTGAACGTCTGCTGGCAGGTCAGCCGATCCTTCGGCAGCAGAGGCAGTACCGGTCCCGGTTCAGCCCGCAGGAACAGCACGTCTCCCGTTTCCGGCACGGTTACACCACCGCCATCAAGGGCGAGCTTCAACGTATCAAGAACATCAGTATCCATGCGCACGCCTGTTAGGCGGAATGCGCCCCGCTGAAAAGCCCGGTTCTACTGCGGGACAGCCCCGCTGGCCCTGCGGTTCGCCGCTGCGACGCTGAACGCCTGGCTGAGGCCGCGATAGAAGGAGATGCGTTGTTCGGCGGCTTCGCTGATCACGATACCGCCTTCAGCGCCGATCAGGCTTTCGGATGGCATACCAGCGTGGACAACTGTCATCATGTCCGACCACAGGTCTGCCGGCAGGCCCCCTCCCGTGACGCGCTTCATCGGGCTGTCATCGTCATTGCCGACCCAGACCGCGCCTACATAGGCTGCAGTGAAGCCGACGAACCAGGCGTCGCGCCAGTCCTGCGAGGTGCCGGTCTTGCCGGCGACGGTCCAGTTTTTGACCCGGGCCCGCCCGCCCGTGCCGATGGGCGCGTTCACGACGCGGGTCATCATCGCATTCATGTCTTCGGCCAGCTCGTAGGGATAGACGCGCTCACGTTCGTATTCGGGGCGCTGGTAGAGGACCATGCCGCGCGAATCCTCGATCTTGTCGATGAGATAGGGGTCCATGCGCAGGCCGCCGGACTGGAAGGCGCCATAGGCCCGCACGAGTTCCCACATGGTCACTTCCTGGCTGCCAAGGGCGAGCGACGGAAAAGGCTGCATCGGGCTTGTCATGCCGAACCGCTTGGCCAGAGAGATGATGCGCTCCTCGCTCGCCTCCTGTCCCAGCTGGGCGGCAATCGTATTGGTCGAGCGGGTCAGGGCCTCGCTGAGGGTCATCGGTCCGAGATAGCCCCCGCCATAATTCTCGGGCTTCCATTTCTCGATCGTCAGGGGCGCATCGATCATCACGTCATAAGGCGAGAAACCGTCTTCCAGCGCGGCTGCATAGACAAAGGGCTTGAAGCTCGATCCGGGCTGGCGCTTGGCTTGTGTCACCCGATTGAATTCCGAGGTCGCATAGTCCGCACCGCCGACCATGGCGACGACACGGCCATCCTTGGCCATCACCAGCGCGCCGACCTGGCTGACACCCTGTGCCTTGCCGTCTTTCGCGATACGTTCGACGAGCAGGGATTCGATCTTGTCCTGGAGTTTCGGGTCAATGGATATGGTGACGACGAGGTCGCCTGGCAGGCGCGGCAGCATCGCTTTCACACGTTCGGCCGACGCGTCGAGCACATAGCCCAGCTGCGCGTCATAGACCGGCGCGTCGATGATCTTCACCTCTGCCGCGCGGGCGGTGTCGGATTGTTCTTTGGTGATGAACCCCTGATCGACCATTTCAGCGAGCACATAGAGCTGTCGGTCCCGTGCGCCCGCCAGATTGTCCCGCAGGTTCAGCTTGGAGGGTGCCTTGGGAAGGGTGGCTAGCAGGGCCGCTTCCTGGATTTCGAGCTTTTCGGGCGGCTTGCCGAAATAATTGCGTGCTGCCGCGTCGATGCCGTAGAGGCCTGCGCCGAAATAGACGCGGTTCAGGTAGAGCGAAAGCACCTCATCCTTGCTGATCCGCTTTTCCAGTTCGCGGGCGAGCTTCATTTCCTGCGCCTTGCGCTTCAGCGTCTGGCGATTGTCGAGCACGAGATTTTTGATCAGCTGCTGCGTGATGGTCGATGCGCCCGAAACCGTCTCTCCGGCGCGCAGGTTCGACAAGGCGGCGCGGGCGATCGCGGCATCGTCGGCGCCGTCATGGTCGTAAAACCGCTTGTCTTCGGCAGCGATGAAGGCCTGAGGCACATAGGCGGGCAGGGTCGAAATGTCCGTCGAGCGGCCGTAGCGGGGGCCGCGAACAGACAGCGTGTTGCCGTCCCGGTCGACAAATTCCATGGCGGGTTCGCGGTGGGCTTCCCAGAGTTCGGCGGTGTCCGGCAGTTTTGGCATGCCGAAATAGAGCGAGCGCCATTTGTAGAGCGCGTACCCGCCGCCAGCAAACATGATCGCCAGAACGGCCAGGATAAGCCAGCCACGCACGGTCGCTGGCCACCGGAAAATCGGTTCGCGCGGCACCTTGATGGTGCGCGGTGCGCGCGTGGGCGGGGCGGATTTAGCCATATCAGCCTGTACAACGAATAATGGAGGATTTTGTAGATGCGATTTGATTACGGCAGGGTGAAGGCGCTGTTCATATACGAGGCCTCCGCGTCCACTCCGTTTCCTGGGGTTAATGCGTATATCCGCAAACGCTCCAAATTGTGTATCGTTGGTGAGACGTGTTTCCGTCAACCGCCAGACACGCGCCGCGATACAAGCTGAAACGTGCGCGGCGCCATTCAGGAGGACCCTATCCGATGACCCGACCTTTCTTTCGTCCGGCCGCCTTTGCCCTGATCCTGTCCTTGGGAGCTGGCGCCTGCGACAACGCAGCTGATGGCGTTGTCCCATTCGACGCCATCAAGACAGATGCCCAATCGATTGCCGACGGGCGCGTGATCGCGGAAGCGCAATGTTCCAATTGCCATGCGCTCGACAATGATCCGAAAATCCGTCCGGAAGACCCGCCACCGTTGCGCTACCTGATGGCGCAGTATAATCCGGAAACACTTTCTGAAGATTTCCAGGCTGGGCTTCATGTCGGGCACGAGATGATGCCGGACTTTGTGTTCGGCCCCTTGGGCGCCGAAGTGCTGCTGGCCTATGTCGTTTCGATCCAGCAGGAACCACCTGCGCCGGAGTGAGGCGTCACCCCATTCCCGGACGCCACGCGTCGCGCACATGAATTGGCACGCGCCACGCCTGGATGGCGATGAGATCTTAGCGCCAGCCATGGTCCACATAGTGCGGGCGACGGGCCATCCAGAAGTCGGCCGCGCGGGATATGCGTTGCCATCTGGCCGGGGTGACGGCGCTGAGGGCATCGCCGCGCCGGGCGCGGGCCTTCACTTCGACAAAGGCAATGATCCGGCCCTTCGAGGCAATGAGGTCGATCTCGCCAACAGGGGTTCGCAAGCGGGTTTCGAGAATTCGGTAGCCTTTGAGGCGCAGGCAGAGCGCGGCCAGCGTTTCGCCTGTCCGGCCCCGCCGTTCGGCCCGCTGGCGGGCGACCTCAGCCATTGGCCTTCAATTGCAGGGCGCGCTGGTAGACGTCGCGCTTGGGTAGACCGAGTGCCTCGGCCACGGCACTGGCGGCGGCCTTGGTCGGCTGCTCCTTCAGGGCATCAAGCAGGGCAGCGTCGAGGTTGGCCTGCGTGATTTCGGTATCGAGCGGCGGGCCGACGAGGAGAACGATCTCGCCGCGCGGCGGGCCAGCCTCGGCATAGTGTGCGGCGAGCTCGGACAGCGTGCCCCGGCGGGTTTCCTCGAACAGCTTGGTCAGTTCCCGGGCGACGGCGGCCTGCCGGTTGCCACCGAGCGAAGCCGCAAGGTCGTCAAGCGAGGCTGCAAGGCGCGGACCGCTTTCGTAGAAAATCAGCGTGCCCGGCACGCCTTTCAGGGCCTCCGCGGCAGCGCGGCGGGCGCCGCTTTTCGGCGGTAGGAAGCCTGCAAACATGAAGTGATCGCTCGGCAGGCCGCTGGCAACCAGCCCGGCGAGCATCGCGGACGCTCCGGGGATCGGATATACTTTGACACCGGCCTCGAGGGCGTCGTGGGCGAGTTTCCAACCAGGGTCGGAGACAAGCGGTGTGCCGGCATCGGAAATGAGGGCGATTTTCGCGCCCGCCTGCATGCGGGAAATCAGGTCAGGCCGTCGTTCCGCCCCATTGTGGTCATGGTAAGGGCTCAGCCGGACTTTAAGCCCGTAGGCCGACATCAGTTTCCCGGCCACGCGAGTGTCTTCTGCCAGAACTTCCTCGACGGTCTTGAGAACATCCAGCGCACGCAGCGTGATGTCCCGCAGGTTGCCGATCGGGGTGGAGACGACATAAAGCCCCGGGCCAAGTGTCTGCGCCGGTTGCCCGGCAAGGCGGCTGCCCGTAGAGTCGCCCGAGGCGTGAATTGCTTCGGGCTCAGAAGGATCAGGAGATGACATTGCTTCAACCATTGCTCAGGAAGCTCAAAGCACCAAGCCTTGTTCTGGCTTCCCTCCTCCTGGCCACGGCCTGTGCCACAGCGCCCGCCCGCCCGCCAGTCCAGATCGGCACCGGCGAGCCGCGAGTCGATCCGGTGACGGGCGAAGTTCTGCAGCCCGGCGGAGTGGATGAAGCGCAGCTCGGCGAACTGGACCGCCAGAAGCCGGTTCGCGGCGATGGCGGCCTGATCCCACCCTTCATGGAAGGCCGCGACGTGAAACGCGCCGTCGTGCTGTTGCCCTTTTCGCATCCGAATGCGCAGGTGCGCGCTGAGGCCGAGAGCATGTTGGCGGGCATCGAGCTTGCCTTATTCGAATATGCCGGCGACAATTTCCTGATCATGCCGAAGGATACGGCCGGCAAGCAGTCGGTGACCGAGGCACGCATGGACGAGTCGCTGAAGGAAGGCGCTGATATCATCCTGGGGCCGCTGTTTGGCGCCAATGTGAAGGCGATCAAACCGGCGGCCAGCCGCCAGCAGGTGCCGATCATCGCGTTTTCGAATGACCGCAGCGCAGCAGGCGGCGGGGTGTATCTCGCATCCGTTTCGCCCGAAGAGGAAGTCGCGCGCGTCATGCAATATGCCGGAGCGCGCGGCGTTCGGTCGTTTGTTTTCCTCGGGCCGAGCACGCCATACGGGCGTCAGGTCGAGGCAGCGATGCGCTACCAGGCCTCGTTGCAGGGCGGCGTGGTTGTGGCGTCGGCCTTCTATGATCCCGCATCCGGTGCGTCGGCGGAGTCGCGCCAGATCGCTACTGTTCTGCAAGGCGAAATCGCGCGCGGCAAGGTGGCCGTGATGATTCCGGAGCGTGGCGTGAAGCTGCTCTCGGTGGCACCTTTGCTGCCTTACAATGGGGTAGACATGCGCCAGGTCATGCTGATGGGCACCAGCCTGTGGGACGATTCCAGCATCTGGCGCGAGCCGACGCTGGCGGGCGGGGTCTATGCTGCGCCGGACCCGGCAAATCTCGCAGGGTTCAAGCAAACCTATAATCGCATCTATGGCCGCAACCCGACGGACCTCGCTGCGGTAGCCTATGACGCAGCCGCGCTTTCAGTGCGGCTTGGGGCGGACGACAACATGCGGTATAATGGCGTTACCGATCCCGACGGGTTCATGGGCGTCAATGGCCTGTTCCGGTTCCGGATTGACGGCACATCGCAGCGCGGCCTTGCCGTGATGCAGATCCAGTCTTCGGGCGTATCTGTCGTCGAAAAAGGCATCACTGCCTTCGGCCCCGGCCCCAGCTGAGCGCCGTGCTTTCTGCAGCTATCCCTTGCGGGCAGGGGCAGTTCGCCCCACATGACTGCGCACATCACGGAATTCGGGAAGACGGCAATAAATCATGAGCAAACGCGACTATTATGAAGTGCTCGGTGTCGCTCGCGATGCAGACGACAAGCAGCTGAAATCGGCGTATCGCAAGCTCGCCATGAAGTACCATCCGGACCAGAACGCCGGAAATGGTGAAGCTGAAGAGCAGTTCAAGGAAGTCGGCGAGGCCTATGCGGTCCTGTGCGACGCTGACAAGCGCGCTGCCTATGACCGCTACGGCCATGCCGCCTTCGAAAATGGTGGTGGCGGTGGCAGCCCGTTCGGGGCCGGTGCCAATCCTGAAGATATATTCCAGGACCTGTTCAGCCAGGTCTTCGGCGCAGGCGGCTTTGGCGGTCGTCGCCGGGGCGGCCCGCAGCGCGGATCAGACCTGCGCTATGATCTCGAGATCACGCTGGCCGAAGCCTATTTCGGCAAGGATGAAGACATTCACGTGCCCCAGGCCGTGGCGTGTGAGCCCTGCTCAGGCAGTGGCGCCGCGCAGGGCAGTACGCCCGAGAAATGTGACATGTGCGACGGCCACGGGCGTGTGCGCGCCCAGCAGGGCTTTTTCACCATGGAACGCACCTGCCCGCGCTGTTCGGGCAAGGGCAAGGTTATCCGCAAGCCCTGCAAGGAATGCGGCGGCGCTGGCCAGGTCCGAGAAGAACGCAAGCTGTCGGTGAAAATTCCGGCAGGCGTCGAGAGTGGTATGCGGATCCGTCTGTCTGGTGAAGGCGAAAGCGGCACGGCAGGCGGCGCCAAGGGCGACCTCTACATCTTCGTCGATGTCGTGGAGCACGATATCTTCGAACGCGACGGACCAAACCTCTATTGCCGCGCCCCGGTGCCCATGGCGACGGCGGCCCTCGGCGGTGAAATCGAAATTCCGACGATTGATGGCGGCCGCGCCAAGGTCGCCATTCCAGAAGGCGCTCAGACGGGTCGCAAGCTGCGCATGCGCGGCAAGGGCATGCCATCTGTGCGTTCCTCTGGTCAGACCGGCGACCTCTATGTCGAAATGTTCGTCGAGACGCCGCAAAACATGACGGCCCGCCAGAAGGATATCCTGCGCGAGTTCTGCGAGTGCTCGGGCGCCGATTGCCACCCGGAAAGCGAAGGCTTCCTGGGCCGCATCAAGCGCTTCTGGAGCGGCCACGAGGACGAAAAGCGGGCGAACTAGGCTTCAGGCGCCACTTTTTAGTCCCTCGCGATAGTTTCTGTCATAGGCCAGCGCTTACGATGCCGATGGCGGAGCGTTCGATTCCCGCATGACTGGCATTCTGGCGGGAAGACAGCATGATAATTTCGAGACGTACCGTTCTTGCAGGCAGCGCGGGCTTTGCCGCGACCGCATGCGCGAGCAATGAGGCGGTTCCGATGGCGCCCTTCCAGAGTGATGGCGCCCTGCACACAGCATCCGACGAAGCCTACTGGCGCGAGGTCGCCGCAGCATATGACGTGATGGACGGCGTCATCAATCTCGAGAACGGGAACTGGGGCCTGATGGCGCGTCCTGTGCTTCAGCGCTACCAGGTCCATACCGGGACGGTAAACCGTCGCAACTCCTATTTCGCTCGGCGTGAATATGCCGACATCTATCGCCCGATTCATGAACGTCTGGCAGATGTCCTGGGCGCCGATGCCGGCGAGATCGCCATCACGCGCGGTGCGACCGAGGCGCTGAAGGCACTGATCACAGGTTATAACCGGCTGCAGCCCGGCGATGGCGCCATGATCGCCGATCTCGACTATGGGTCGATCCAGAATGCGATGGAATGGAAAGCGGCGCAGTCTGGCGGGCGGCTGGTGCGCCTCTCCGTTCCCGAACCCGTCACCCACGACGCCCTGATCGCCTTCTATGACGCGGCGATGGTGGCGAACCCGGATGTCCGCCTTCTATTGCTGACCCATGTCAGCCACCGGACGGGACTGGTAATCCCGGTGTCGGAGATCGTCGCGGCGGCGCGCCTGCGGGGAGTCGATGTGATCGTGGATGCGGCTCATTCCTGGGGGCAGATGGACTTTGACGTTACGGCGCTCGGCGCCGATTTCGTCGGCTTCAACCTGCACAAATGGATCGGAGCGCCGATCGGCGTGGGCGTCATGTATATCAAGGGCGACAGGCTCGAGGCGGTTTCGGCGGACATGTCTGCCGAGTCGTGGGAACGCGATGGCACCGGCGGCCGGGTGCATACGGGCACGATGAATTTTGCCGCCGTGATGAGCCTTCCCGATGCGCTCGACTTCCATGACCAGGTTGGGCCGGCGAACAAGGCGGCGCGGCTGGCCTACCTGCGCAACGCCTGGGTCGACCAGGTTCGGCCGCTTGAGCGGATCGAGATACTCACCCCGGACGATCCCCGGATGCATGCGGGGATCACGTCGTTCCGGGTCGCGGGCAAGACCAGCGCCGAGGACAACAAGGCGCTTGCAGAGCGCTTGCTGGCCGAGTTCGACATCTTCTCGGTGCTTCGGGACGGTGTTGCGGCCGGCTGCTGCGTGCGCATAACGCCGGCGCTCTACAATACCCCCGACCATGCCTACCGCCTCGCCGAAGCGTTGCGCACGATTGTTCAGAAGGACTGAGGCACTGGTTTATTCAGACCAGCTTTCCGTCGAAATCGCCCGCCTCATAGGCTTCGCGCAGTTTGAACTTCTGGATCTTGCCTGACCCGGTGAGGGGCCATTCCTCGACCCAAATCCAGTAGGCCGGCGTCTTCTGGGGAGACAGGCGTTCGCGGATGAAGGCTTTCAGTTCTGCACCATCCGCTTTCGTCTGGCCTTTACTGCGCAGGAAACAGGCGACCTGCTCGCCCCATTTCTCGTCCGGGATGCCCACTACGGCCACTTCGGCAACGGCGGCATGTTCCAGCATGGCGTTCTCGATTTCCACCGGGAAGAGGTTCTCGCCGCCTCGAATGATCATCTCTTTGACGCGGCCTGTGATCCGCACATATCCGCGCGAGTCCATTCGCCCGAGATCGCCGGTATGGAGCCATCCCTCTGAATCGATGGCGGTGGCAGTCGCTTCCGGATTGTCATTGTAGTCGGTCATGACGAGATAGCCGCGGCAGCAGATTTCACCCTGTTCGCCCACAGGCACGACAGTGTTCGTTTGCGGGTGTCGGATCGAGACTTCGACATGCGCGGCGGGTTGGCCGATCGTCTGCGTCAGGTCTTCGAGGGAATCCTCGAACCAGGCCTGCGTGATGACGGGCGATGTTTCGGTTTGCCCGTAGACGATCTGGATCGGCGCACCCAGTACGGCGCGTGCCTGCTTGCACAGTTCCGGGGCCACCATCGCCCCGCCAGACATGATGCGCGAGATTGACGAGACGTCCCGCCCTGATTTCTGCACTTCGTCGATGAGCGCTACCAGCATGGTTGGTACACCAAGGATGAAGTCTGTTTTTTCCCGATCAATCACTTTCACGATCACTTCCGGATCGAACATGGGTGCGAGCAACATGGTTGCGCCGACGCCGAGGCCGCCAAGGACAAGTATAGCGCAGCCTGTCGTATGGAAGAGCGGCATGTTGTGGACGAAGGATTTGCCCACAGTCATGCCGGCCCGGGTCATCGCATCGACGCCGTTTCGCACGAGGCCGTTATGATGCAATAGCGCGCCTTTTGGAAAGCCGGTGGTGCCGGACGTGTACTGTATCTGCACCGGATCGGAGGGCTTCGGATCGCGTAGCGCTCCGTCGGTCTCGCCCATAAACAGCGCATTGTGGTCGGTCAGGAGGATGCGGTGCCGGATCGCCGGGATCTCGTCGCAGACGGCGTCGGCGATGTCCTGCATCGGGTTCCCCCGAAAGTCCTTCACATAATAGATCGCTTCGGCGCGGGACTGTTCGAGGACGAATTTAAGTTCGCGTTTCTGGTAGGCCGGATTGACCGTGACAAGGGTGACGCCCGCGAGGCCGCATGCGAGTTCGAGCAGGATCCATTCCGGCACGTTATTGGCGTAGACTGCGATCCGTGCCCCTTCGGCGTGGCGGTTGGCGAGCGCGCGGGCGAGGCGTTCGCTGTCGTCCAGGAGCTGGGAATAGGTCCAGGTGCGCAGGATGGCGCCGTCATAGTCGAGGGCTTTCAGGGCCGGAAAATCCGGCGCGCGTGCGACTGAGGCGCGCAGCATTGCGCCGATTGTCAGTGGTGCAGGTCCGGTGCCGCTCTGTGCCGGGAAATAGGATTCCGTGAGATCGACTTTGTACATCCGGCCCTCCATTGTCAGGTGTTATTCTGTTTGAAACAGACGCTAGTTACAATGCGGCTGCATGGCCAGTTGCCGCGATTCAGCGGCAATCACCAGCCCAGTCCAGCACTGTATCGATCAGTTCCTGACGCGACCATGAGAAGGAATGGTCGCCTGACAGAACCTTGGCTGTCAGGTCGATGCCGGGTTCGGCTTCATAGGCGGCGACCAGCGGGGCAATAATGGTGTCCGGCGGAACGGACGTGTCCTTGTCGCCGCCGATCACCAGCACTGATTTTCCGACGAGTTCCGATGCCAGCAATCGTGTATCGAAAGCTTCGCGATTGGCCAGGATCTCGGCAATGGCATTTTGGCCGGTGAGCCCGGACAGCATTTGCATCGTGTCAGCATAGGCAGAAAAGCCCTCGGCGCTGGCCGGATCGGCATCAAACGCGTTGGCTATCGCACCTAGGTCTGCAGGTGCGATACCGGCGACGCAGGTTACCCGCTCGTCTCTCGCAGCTGCTTCGAGCGCGGCGAAGCCGCCCATGGAATGGCCGATCAGGATCAGTTTGTTCGGATCGGTGCGATAGGTTTCGGTATTGGCGCGCAGGTAATCGGTGGCTGAAGCGACGTCTTCGATGACGTGAGTGAAGCTGTAAGTGCCCTGGCTGCCCCAGGCACCGCGATAGTGGAAGAACAGGACGTTGAATCCGTCGCTGCGCAGGTCCTGCGCGAGGTCTAGATTGCGCTCATTGCCCGGAAAACCGTGGAGTAGCACCACGGTCGGGTGCGGTCCTTCACCTTCGGCAAGGTAGGCGTGGCCGTTGAGGCGGTCACCGTGGCTTTCGAAATTCAGCTCTACGAGCGATCGCGGGAACTCGGCGTCGACCGCTACGGGATCGATGGCGATCTCGGGCGCGGTGGCGCAGGCGGAGGCTAGCATCAGTGCGCCCAGCGACGCGGCTGTCGAGATGATGGATTTCATATGTGTCCCCCTTGGTTTTCAGCACTCTAGGGCGGGAGGCCCGACGGAGCCATGCAAAAAGCCCGCCCCCGGATGCCGGGAGCGGGCTGATTGCCGGGCTGTCGCCGCGTGACTAGATGCGTTCGATGATGATCGCCGGGGCCATGCCGCCAGCGGCGCACATGGTGATCAGGCCGTAACGGCCGCCGGAACGCTCAAGTTCGTCAAGCGCTGTGCCGATCAGGATCGAACCGGTGGCGCCGATCGGGTGGCCGAGGGCCATGGCGCCACCGTTGATGTTGACCTTTTCGCGGTCGAGATCGAGGTCGCGGATGAACTTTTCGGCAACGACTGAGAAGGCCTCGTTGATTTCGTAGACGTCGATATCGTCCTTGGTGAGGCCGGCCTTGGCGAGCACTTTCTTCGCCGCCGCCACCGGTGCGTTGAGCATCAGCGTCGGGCAGTCGCCCATGTTTGCCGTCGCCACAATGCGGCCGCGGGGCTTCATGCCGTGCTTGTCAGCATACTCTTTCGAAGTCAGCAGGATGGCGGCGGCGCCGTCAACAACGCCCGACGAGTTACCGGCGTGGTGCACGTGGTTCATCTTGCCTTCAAGTTCCGGGTATTTCCGTGTGACAAGGTTGCCATACGTGTTGCCCTGATCATCCACGGGGATGTCCATATAGGCCGGGAACACGGTGCGCAGTCCAGCCAGCGTTTCCATCGTGGTGGATGGGCGCGGGAACTCTTCATGGTCGAGCGCAAGCGAACCGTCTTCATTGTAAACGGGCACGAGCGACTTGTCGAAACGGCCCTCTTTGATGGCTATGGCGGCGCGCTGCTGGCTGGTAAAGGCGAGACGGTCGACGGCTTCGCGGTCGATGCCTTCCAGCGTGGCGATCGCGTCGGCGCAGACGCCTTGCTGGGTTTGCGGGTGCGAGGCGCGCAGGCGCGTGTTGCCTGCGTCGAGGACGGGCGGGGCTTTCGGATCGGCCGTGGCCGCCGTGTAGCTCATCATCTCCGTGCCGCCGGCGATGACGCAGTCTTCCATGCCGGACATGACCTGGGCTGCGGCGAGTGCGACGGACGTGATGCCCGAGCCGCAGAAACGGTCGAGCGTGACGCCGGAGGCCTTGATATCATAGCCAGCATCAAGCGCGGCCATGCGACCAAGGTCAGCGCCCTGTGCGCCGCGCTGGCTGCTGGTGCCCCAGATGATGTCGTCGACCGTGGCGGTGTCGAGCTTGTTACGTTCGGCCAGCGCCTTCAGGACGGTGGCTGCCAGTTGTTGTGGGTGGATATGGGCGAGGGCGCCCTTTCCAACTTTGCCGATGCCGCGCGGCGTGCGGCAGGCGTCAATGATATAGGCTTCAGCCATGAGGGTTTCTCCCGGTTCGCATCACTGTTGAATGGTGTCCGCAAGGTTTACGCGCACGTAAGCGTCATAGGAAGGGATGACGTTGGGAGAGGCGGTCGAATCGCCGCGCAGCTCCCCAAGGGAATGAGCGGGCCGGTGACGGCGACCATCGCACCGCTCGTAGGCAAACGAGCGGCGCGTCCAGGTCGCGATCTTAGCGCACGACGACCTTGATCAATGCCGGCTTTTTGGCGTGACCCGTATGGGGCGAAGCGAACTGGTAATAGCCGCCGCGACCGGCGTAGACTTTCGACGGGTCTGTATAGACACGCGGGCCGTCGACGAACTTCTCGCCTTTGGCCGGAATGTAGGTCCAGGCTGAGACTGGGCAGCTCACCTGCCGCATGTCTCTCAGGTCTTCCCTCGCGTCGGCCCTGGATGTGGTGATGCGTTGGTCGAGCCGATCTTCGACGAGATCCGGGCACCGACGCGGATCAAGCTGCCATTCTCCGGCAGAGGCGGCTCCGGCAAGGCCGATGGCAAGCAGGGAGAGGCTTGCGGCTTTCAGGGCGAATGACGTTTTCATGGTGGTTCTCCGGGGTTGATCGACAGTCGTTCAACGAGAACCGGTGCCCTGTCCGTCGCAAGGCGCCTGACAATTACAGGAGTTTAAGAAATCGGCCTAGCCGAAGGCCCCATAGGCGTGCGTGATCGCCAGGCTGATGCCATGCAGGGCGCGGTCGATCTCGTCCAGCGGTCCGATAATGTCGCGGTGAATGCTGTCATAACCATAGCTGGCGGCGGATTTGGTCTCGCTGCCGGATTCGGTAAGCGCCTTGAACGGCGTTTCCTCGTCGCTTGCGCGGGGGAAGATTTCGACAAGCAGATCGACGGTCTCGGCGATACGCATGTCGAGCACCATGCGCAGGAGATCGCGCGCGTCGGTGTCGTGACGCTGGGAAATACGGGGCAGCCGACCGACAAGGGTGAAGGCGCGCATCATCAGTGCCTGGCGGATGGCGTGCAGGGCGTGCAGGTCGAGTCGGCCTTCGTGCCGTTCCTCGGCAGACGGGGCATCGTCAAGCCGGGCGAGGAGTCGGTCGAAGCGGCCAAGATCGATCGACAGGAAATTGGCGATCCGGTTGATCGAGACGGCGGTCTCATCGTCGCGCAGGCCATAATAGACGCTGCGATAGGCGGCGGCCTTGTCAGGCTCGGCGAGGCGCGCATGGGCGATCCAGACGCTCGGGTCGAACACGTTGGCATAGGCGCGCAGGGCAGGCAGGCTGGTGACCACGCGGGCCCTGAGCGCGAGCAGGATCAGGCCGTGCATGCGGGGACTGGCATTGATCAATTCGATGAGGCGATCATTCTCGCGCTGTAGCGACGAGCCAATGCCGGACGCCGTGTTGGCGGGAATGCCGAGCTGCTGCAGCGTCGCGTTGTGCGAGATGGCGCGCAGGGCGCGGGGGCCGGTGGGGCCGCCGGTGCGGCGCTTCTGGCGCGAACCGGCCTTGACCACGAGGCCGGCGGAAAAGTCGCCCAGCAGGCGGCCGTAATCGGCATTGACGAACAGGCGCTCGTGCCAGGCGCGCAGCGCACGGTAAAAATCCCAGACAAGGTCTGTGCGCGTATAAAACGGGTCTTTCGATGTGTCCGGTGGGTCGGACAGGGCCCGGTGGCACCAAGCGGCATAGGTCGTCTCGGCAATTGGAAGGCTGGCGAAATGAAGGAAGCCGTCGCCGCCTTGAAAACTGACCTCATGCATGAGGCGCAGGTTGCGCGTGCGGGCGCCATTGCGGGTCCAAGGCGTCAGGACATGGTCGAAGCGCTGACCGAAACTGCCGGGCCACGCGCCGCGGCCCATGGACTCGCCGTGTGTATTGAAGATCAGCAGGGCGACATCGTCGGTCTTCGCAGCAAGGGCCCGGGCGATGAGATTGTGTATCCGCTCGATCGCCATGTCGGCGGCGACTTGGCCGATGAAGCGGCCGGCATCCGAGAACCCGAGCTGGATCGACAGATAGCCGCGTTCCTTCACGTAACGCAGGAATTCGGGCTCTTCGAGCAGGCGTTCGATGAAGCGGCCACCAGTCTCGAGGGCTTCCGGCGTTTCGAACAGGGGCGAGATGTCGAGCTTCTCGGCGACGCCATATTGGCGGGCGAGGTAGAGCGCGCCCATCACGGTGGCGGGGTTCTCGCTCTCGGCGATGAGGAAACGGATGACCGAGCCGGAGTCGATGTGCTTGAGGATTTGCGCGCACATCATGAACTGGCGCCGAGCGGTCGATTGTTCGAGGAAGAGGTCGGCGAAATTGACCTGGACCGGTTTGGACTGGCGCGCCTTCTGGGACAGCTGAGCAAGCGCCAGGCGGCCAAGTTCGCGATCTTCGGTTTCAAGGCCGAGGTCGCGATTGATAACCGTGCGTACCTGCGCGGCGTTGACCCGAAGGTGGATGCGCGCGGTGCCAAGCTGGAGCGACTCCACTTCAGCGCGGAAGGCGATCAGCGCGGCGGCCAGGCCGTCATCAACGGCAGGGATCGCGTCATCCAGAACCGTGGTGATTTCGGTTGCATCGAGGATCATGCGCTTGCTGTGAGACGTGAGGGCGTTGGCGGCCTGGACCAGGTTTTCCGGATCGGTCAGGTCCTCGGCGAAGCGCGCCGCATCGGATTCGGCATCCCCGGCTGCGCCACGCAGGCGCACTGTCAGGCGGGCAAGTACGGCGACCTTGCTGGCGCCGGACATGGCTTCCAGCCGATCAGCATAGCGGGCGAGCTGGGCGGCTTTCTCTCGCAGGCGGAAAGTCAGGGACTGGGACCAGTGAATGTCGGTCCGCCCGTCAAGGTCATAGCCGACCCAGCTGGCAAGCGTCGGGAGGTAAGGCCGCAGGCCACGCCAGTCATCGGGAAAGGCTTTGCGGGCCACGTCCAGAACCAGCGCGGCATAGGCCTGTTGCGCGCCGGCCGCATTGAGCAGCGCGTCCTGGACCTCGTCATGCTCCCCAACCAGATTGATCGACTTGTTCCAGGGCCGACCGTCCTCTCGGATATGCTTGAGGAGTGTGGCGCGGCTGGATTTGTTGGGCCGGGTAACGTGCGCGGTAAACGCCTGCCGGAGCGCACGTGAGAGCGCGAAAGTCGGGTGGGCCGTGAAGATGATGCCGCCAGTATTCTGCTCGATGCCGGTCTTGAAGGCCTCGAATCCCTTGCGGGCGAGAGCGTCGAGCGCGGCGCGCACCAGCGACCAACCTGCCTTGGGAGCGGCGTCATAATGATGTTCGCGGAAACGGTCTGCGCGTTCCTCGATCATGGTGAGGTGAAGGTCGCCCGCAAATTTTGCCAGCTCGGCGACGCTGGCCTTGCCGGCTTCGACATCCTGGAAAAGGGACTGGGCTAGTGCGAAGACCGAATTGGTCATCGGATCGACGGCAATGCGTGTCGATTGTGCCCGCAGGAAGTCCTGCACGGCAGCGAGTGTCAACGGGGTTGGGTTGGCATTAGTCATCTGTTCACCGCAAAGACGCCTTTGATTGCGAAGTCAAAGCAGACGAGGCCTGCATATTGGCAAGGCAGACTGCAGGTTTCACCGTCAGGTTACCCGTCATATGTGGCATAAGCCACTGATATGTCGTATCAATAAAGGGCCGGTAGAGGGGCATGTGTAGATGCAGATTGATGCGATAGCGACGCTCATGGCGATGGCGGCCAGTGTCGCCGTGGCCATGGCTCCAGCCTCGGCGCAACCTGCTGCCAGCGCCATGGAACAGCTGCTGGACCCCGGCAAGCCTGCAGCGTCCGTCGTCGAGCCAGCGCATGCACCGGTCAACACGCATGGGGCTGCGCCCAGCCACAACGTGATTTCCCCGCCGCCCGTCTGCCGGATCCGGTCAGACGAGGAATGCCATCATGCCGCCGCAGCCTGCCTCAAGGCGCGCAGCATTGGCGGGCTCTACACGGTCGCCTGGGAACGCGAAGGCAAGCTGGCTATCACGCGCGTGCGCGATGACATGACGGACGGGCAGGAGCGGCATGCACGCGCTTGTGCGACAGACCTGCAGCAATGCCTGAGCGGGAATTGCTGAATGGGTCGGGATGCTGCCTTAGCGCCGCCCGAAGAACTTCACCGCGCCCAGAAGGCCGGCAATGGCAGACCCGAGCCCGCCCAACAGAACGAACAGCGGATTGGCCTGATCGGCAAAGGCAATGGCGCGGTTGATACCGGAGACCTGGACCGTGACCGTGTCACGGAATGTGCGCAACGGCACAACCGAGTCCTGGTCGATGGCATAGATTTCGAACACGAGGTCGTGGTCGCCAGCCGATAGTGGCATGACTGACCAGCGCCAGACATTTTCAGTCAATGGTGACAGCGACTGCACGCCGGGCGACATCGGAACGATTTCGAAATTGGCGCCGCTGACGCGGGCTTCGACGCGGTCGGAGACCTGAGCTTCGCCTGTCACGATATTGCCGCGCCCGGGCAGGGCGTCGACGGCCGTGTCATCGCCTGTCGCATCAATGGCGAGCGTGACGTCGAAAGCGCGCTTGTATTCGGCCGATTTCGGCGTCTCGTGCGCAACAGGAACCGTCTGCAGGGATTCCATGAACGCTTCGGCATGCGATTGTCTCCTTTGATTGGCTGCCACGCCTGCTGTTTCGGCGAGCGCATCCGTTAGGGCGTCAAAATCGCCAGCCGCTTCTATGGAGAAGTTTTCAGCGGTGTCCAGGCCGTCTTCGGCAGAGGCCATGTCGTCGGTGCCAGAACCGCTGGAGAGCGAGCGCGTTCGCATCATAGCCCGGCTTTCGGGAGTCGGGGCGGACATGACTGCCTCTGGTGGCGAAGCGGCTTCCATCGCGGCAGGTTCTGGTGGCATCTCCATTGTGGCCTCAGGCGCGGGCATGGCCTCGACCGGTGCTGGCATGGATTCCATGGCCGCCGTCTCGTGGGGACGATATTCTTCGAGCAGGGCGGCACCGCCGATGCCGGCCACCGCCAAGCCTGCCAGAACGAGAAGAATGGAGATAAATCTTAGCATCGCAGGTGCTCCCGTCTGGCGATTCCTCGCGTGAACCCTAGCAGAGGTTCAGCGCGGTGGGAAACCTTCCCGACTGGCTTCGTAGAACGCAATTGCGGCAGCATTGGACACGTTCAGGCTTTCCATGACCTCGGTCATCGGGATGCGCGCCAGTTCGGCGCAGGCCTTGGCGACGGCGGGGCGCAGGCCCGAGCCTTCGGCGCCCATCACGATGGCGATTTTCGGCGCGCCGGCGACAGCGTCGGCGAGGATACGCGGGCCTCCGCCGTCGAGGCCAACCGTGTGATAGCCAGCGTCGGCGAGCTGTTCGAGCGCGCGGGCAATGTTGACAACGCGGGCCTCGGCCACGGTTTCAATGGCGCCCACGGCCGCTTTGGCAACCACGCCGGTAATTGGTGGTGCATGCCGGGTTTGAAGGACAATGCCGTTAAAGCCGAAGGCGGCGGCGGACCGGTAGATGGCGCCGAGATTGTGGGGGTCGGAGACCTGATCGAGGACGCAGATGCGGGAAATGTCCCGGTCTATCAAGTCTTCCAGGCTGGACGGATTCAGCGGGGCAACCTTCAGGGCCAGGCCTTGGTGTACGGCGCCCGGCGGCAGGCGGTTGTCGAGATCCTTGCCGAGGATGATTTCCGGCGTGATCCGGGCAGGTCCGAGCCGCGCGGCGGCATTTTCGGTGGCGAGCAGCATGTGGCAGGTGCGCGACGGGTTTGCCAGCGCCGCCACAACGGCATGTGTGCCCCAAAGCCAGCCTTCGCCGTCTCCGCCGCCACTGCGTTCGCGTGGGCGATCCTGCAGTGGGCGCGGCGATCCGTCCTGTCCGGCCGGGCCGGGTGCGTTTCGGCGTTTTGTATGGTTGCGCGCCATTTCTTTCATCCCTATAAGGCCGTCTCCCGAAGCGGGTAGAGGGCGCGATTGGTCGTGCCCTTTAGGCGGTTCGGGGCGACGGCGTCAATTATCGTAAGTCGCAGGCAGCCCTTGGAGGGGTGGCCGAGTGGTTAAAGGCAGCAGACTGTAAATCTGCCCGCATAGCGTACACAGGTTCGAATCCTGTCCCCTCCACCACTGTTTGTGCTAAGGATAAGCGACGTACCTGTTGCGGGTATAGCATAATGGTAATGCACCAGCCTTCCAAGCTGAGTATCTCGGTTCGATCCCGTGTACCCGCTCCAGTTTTTCCCAAATAATTCAGGTGCTTGAGCCGTCTTCCAGCGTCGCAAGTGCGACGAATCGTTGATTCGTGGGCGAGAGGGCGCCGAAAGGGTAGCACGTGGTCAGGGCGAGGGTGGCTGGTCCGTTGCCGCCGGGGGTGAGCGTGCTGGCGTCAGCGTCGACGATCCGGGTTTCGGTAAGGCGGTAGGTGTGGGCCACACCGTCGGGGCCGGTGAGGGTGACGGCGTCGCCGGGCCGGGCCTGCTGCAAAAACGCAAAATGGCTGTCGCGGTGGCCGGCAAGCAGGGTGAGGCCCGGCTGGCCGGGGGCGGCGGAGCCGTGCATCAGGCCGGGACCGAAGGCGAGGGCCTGTCCGCTGGTGCCGTTCAGGACAATCGCGGCGGCGTGGAGGCGGGGCAGCTCAAGCCGCGCGGCGGGGGTGATGTCGGCCCAGGGCCAGGGTCGGGCGTCTGTGTCGCCGGTGAGCGTCCTTTCCCATGATTGGGCGAGCAGGACCTGGGAGAGGCTGGCCTTGGCCCTCATGTTCGCGCCGTTCCCAAAGAGGAGGAGGCCGGCGATGAGGAGGGCGGTTGTGACAATATCCCCCCTCCGACCCCTTCGGGGCCACCTCCCCCTTGCAAGGGGAGGATAAGACGTCAGCGCATCAAGCGGCATGAATCCGTATCCTCCGGAAGATGAGTTTCAGCATGAAGCCGATGAGGATGAGGATTATACCTGCCAGCAGTTTCAGGTCGGAAAGGGTGCCGGTATTTGGCAGGAGTACGCCGCGTTCGACTTGCATCGGGGCGTTCATGGCCTTCGGATCGGGCTTGCGGAGGGCGAGGGCATCGACCGGGATCAGGGGCGCGTCCGAGCGGATCCCGTCATGGCCGAAGACCTTGTCGAAATCCCAGCCTGCCGGAAGGTTCAGGGGAACAGTCGCACTTTCGAGCGTTGCAACGTCTGGCCGGGCTGGCGTCACATCGACGGCGACGAGGCTGGTGAGGCGCGAGACGAGATGGTGGGCGAGGGCAACACTCAGTATCTGGTCGTCGACCAGGTCTGGCAGCGTGTCGGACCGGGCGCGGTCGAGTTCAAGCGAGCTGATTTTCTTGCGGGCCCAGAGTTTGGAGATGCCTTTACGCTCGGCGGCCTGTTTGACGGGGAGGCCGACTTTCCAGGGCTGGTCGCCGTTGAGGCCGGAGACCCAGACCAAGCCATCCTTCGTGGCGCCCTGGGCCGCGATGACCAGCGTTTCGCCGGCATAGACATCCGGCAGCGGCGACGGCCATGCCTCGACTGCCGAGCCGTCCGGCCATGTGGCGGCGACATTGGTGATGGCCGGGCTTTCGAGTTTCGTGAACAGTGCGCCCATGCGGGCGGCGACTTCATCGACATCGCCGATATGGGTGAAGGTGCCTTGGCCGAGTTCCGCGGCGCGGGACATGAAGAAGCTGTTCGGAGCCGAGCCGATGCCGACCGTGAAGATGCGGGCATCCTTGCGATTGCGGCTGATGGTTTCGAACAGCTGCTGCTCGTTGCCGATGGCGCCGTCTGTCAGGAAGATGACCTGGCGCAGGCGGCCGTCGGCATTGCCGTGATCGGCGAGGGCTTCGCGCAGGGCGGGCAGCATTTCGGTGCCGCCGGTGGCTTCGAGTCGCTCGACCCAGTTCGTGGCGCGGGCCACGTTTGACGGCGTGGCATCGACCGGATGGTTGAACAGGGCATGGGTGACGGAGTTGAATTCGATCACGTTGAAACGGTCAGCGGGCGCGAGGCGCTGGACGGCCATGGCGAGGCTCTGGCGGGCCTGACGGATCGACTCGCCGCCCATCGAGCCGGACGTGTCGATGATGAATGTGATCTCGCGCGGTGGCGGCGGCGCGGCATGCGACGTGACCGGCGGCGTCACCATGAGCAGGTAATAGGGCTCGCCCTCAACGGTTTCCCGGAATAGGGCCGCCGACGGGGCATGTGAGGCCTTGGGACGCCAGGTCAGTTCAAAGTCGCGATTGGCGGGCACGCTGCCAGCCGACAGCGTGAGCGTGGCGGCGCTCGCGCCGGACCAGTCCACGTCCATCGGGTGATAGGTGGATTCCAGCTCTCCGACCGGGAAGCCGGCATTGAGGGAGACGTTCAGCGTGAGCGGGTTCGTGTTGCCGAGTTCCGGGTTGAGCACGGGAGGTGAGATGCGGGTCCGGTCCGGCACGGGGTCGACCACCGCCCAGCCGTCATCGCCGAGCGAGGCGGTGAGGATTTGCGGGGCCGGATTGTAGCGGGGGCCAACCACCATCGGGAAGCGGAGGGAGAACTGGTCGTCTGTCAGGCGGACCGTTTCCTGGTATTCGATCTGGACAATGATCGTCTCGCCAGGGCCGATATTGGCGATGGAATTGGCGAAGAGGTTGGGGCGTTCCTGTTCGAGCAGGGCGGTTTTTCTGCCTTCCGATTTGGCCTGTTCATAGATGGCTTTCGCCTTCTGGCGTTCCTCGATCATGCCTTCGATGAAACGGTCACCAATCTGCATGCGTAGCGTATCGACGGCGCTTTCATCCGGCAGCGGGAAGACATAGACGCCTTCGATCCAGCCGTCGGTCGTGTTCTCGAAGCGCTGGGTGACGCGGGTGCGGGCGATCGGGCCGGATATGTCGATCTGCACATCGGTGAGCAGGGACGGGGCTTCGATATATTTCCCGGGCGTGGAGGATTTGAGCAGAAGGGCGCCGGTTGTGGCGTCATTCGGGGTGACGAGGCGCGGTTCCTGGTCGGCCCAGGCCGCGCCGGCTGCGAATGCCGCCGACGCCAGGATCGATCCGAGCCACTGGCCCGAGCGGGACAAGAGGGGGGCGTGGGCACGTATCCTGACGGCGGCGAGCATGGCGTTTTCCTTTCATTGCTGAATTGCAATGATTGGAAGCTGCGCCCCGAATAAGGCGGGAAAGGTCTGGCTTTCGGGCAGGGGTGGTACTTGTTCTGGGCGGTTTGGTGCGGGGAATGTGGCATCGGCGGAACCAGTTCCCGGCCATTTTCCAGGGCGAGTTGCCAGCATGGGTCACCTGATGCCCGGTTCCCCTGAGATTACTTGTATTCCAATCAGGTTCCGCGCAAGCTAGAGCTATGACTGAATCTGGTGTTTGAGCGGTTTGAAGGTTGGCGGCGTATCTGGTTGTTTTGTTGTTGTGAGACAGCAACCCAACCCAAGGAGATACACCACCATGGAAACGAGTAACATTGTTGA
>Ga0335398_10001517_pt1 | contig 39678 bp, 34 predicted proteins | sample BON03_FD_205742 | JGI IMG/M metagenome (GOLD analysis project Ga0335398, IMG submission 205742) | Freshwater microbial communities from Lake Bonney liftoff mats and glacier meltwater in Antarctica - BON-03 (spades assembly) (version 2) | ecosystem: Environmental > Aquatic > Freshwater > Ice >... | reverse complement strand
TCAGGCAATCGTGCTGCCTGCGTTACGTTTTCTCGACAGGCCGACGCATGCCTTCAAAAACGCGCCTTGTCAGCACGATTGCCTGAAGGCCAGAGATATATCAGAGTTGTTCAGAGGCTCCCTAGCATAAAAGAGTCAGCCGAATTCAATTCAGCTGACTTTTTTTATCCTAAGCTTGAGTACTTCAACAGTTTTTCTAGATCTGTCATGATGTCTTCTGCACTCTGTTCATCGGTGTAATACATCATGACATTGCCGACCGGATCGATCAGCAACACATAGTCTTGCTCGCGCAGTGACAGTTGTGCGCCCGCTTCGCGCATATTGGTCTCTAGAGTAATAGCGTCACTAAAAGCAATCCCCATGCTCGGAAAATCTTCGCGAAACCTAGTTGCTGTCTCTATATTGAGTGGCTGCCCTGCAGCATTGAGATAGTAGCGACGCACACGCTGAATATTTTTGCCTAAGGCGATATGCAGTTGCTGCAAATAATGAAGCCGTTCCTCACATGCCGTAGCACACTGCTGTGCTGTGACAAACACTAGAAGCCAGGGTTTAATCTCGTACTCTTCCGAGTCTGCAAGGGTCGCGATTTCCTCTTCAAAGCTTCTAAAAGCAGGATTGCCCTCGCTGTCGCGCATATCGAGTGCGCTGATGTCCGCAGGAGGATTGATTAGTCGGCCTTTATTAGAGGTAGCCGTGATCTCACCAGTGTCGGTAGCCGATTTAAATGACATCGTTGCTAGGCTGACTGGGAGCGCCGTAATCAATAGTAGAAATGTAAGCTTGAGTTTGTTCTTTGTCTCTGGACTCATTTTGCGTCTCGATTTCGATTCAAAAGCGGGTTCTTGAACCCAAAATATATAAACATGACTAACAGCGCGAAAAGCATTGCGAACCACTGCACTGCATATCCTCTATGTTTCTCAGGAGACATGTTCACGGCCTGCCAGTTCGCTTGTGTAAGGCCTGGGCTTTTCTCCAGCAACCTGACCGAGTACGGAGCGATATTCTTCTCCATGCCAGTGCTTAGCGCGTCAATCTCAAGACTCTGAATTACTTTTGGACCCACATTAGTCGCACTCTCTTCTACGCCACTCAAAAGAAACACCTCATCTAATGGCACATAGATACTGCCTTGTATCGTAACGAGTCCTTCTATAATTGGAATAGATGGCAGTTCACTGCGTGATGCGCCTTGCGCGAGCCAACCGCGATTAATCAGTACGGTCTGTCCAGATTCTGTGACAAAGGGATTTATAAGCTCATAGCCAACACGCCCATTATGTATCTTGTTATCTAGTAGATAGACACGCTCCTGCGCGAACCGTCCGCTCGCCATCACTTTTAGGAAGCCGAGGTCTTGGCGCTGCCAATCGACAGCGTCTAGCGGAATCGCGGGCGCGAGCGTACGCATCTCATAGTCTTGCTGAAGTTGAGTTTTCTCCTGTTCACGATCTAACTGCCATTGCCCTAGCCAAAATAGCAGTGGGGCGAAGGCGAGAGTGAATAATGTCATTTTCCAGCCGGGTTGAAACATAGCGTACTTGTCTAGTACCTCTCGCATTGCAGCGTTTTCGCTTCAAGTGGCTTCCCCACGCTTAGTCAAATACAAAGCCGTGTAGCCTATGTCCGTGTTTGCTATCATGGCGATGTTTTTACTACAGGAATTCACCATGCTAAAGAGCATCATAGTCCTATTGTTAATAGGCATAGTAATTAGTCTTATTGTTGGTTTTGTGTTTTTTTACAAAGACAAAGGCAGATCCAAACGCGTGCTATATGCATTAGGAGTCCGCGTCACACTCGCCGTCATTATGATGGCGTGTATATTCTACGGCTTGACCACTGGCGAGCTAACATTAAGCGCGCCTTGGCTGTAGGGGAAGTGTGGTGCGCAAAATTAGTGGGCAAAGTTGAGTGAGAGTTGCGGGAGCGCCTCACTCAACCGATATTGCCAAATTCTTAAAGCAAGTAGACGAAAATAAACAAGCCTACCCAAACCACGTCAACGAAGTGCCAATACCAAGAAGCCGCCTCGAATCCGAAATGGTCATTAGGCTTGAAATGACCTTTGATGGCACGCACCAACATCACGGCCAACATAAATGTGCCCAGCGTCACGTGGAAACCGTGGAAACCGGTCAATAAAAAGAAAGTGGAGCCGTAGATTCCTGAATCCAAGGTTAGCCCGTAATGCTCGTAGGCTTCCATATATTCTACGACTTGCAAGATAAGGAATATAACCCCGAGGACTACTGTCACTGCCAACCACTGGATTAGTCGCTTACGATTCTCAGCCTTCAATGCCGTGTGCGCAAAATGCACGGTGACACTCGAGGTGATCAGGATCAATGTGTTCCAGAACGGCAGAAACTTCGCGAAGAATGCGACAGACCATTCCTTGACGTCTAAGGCTTCTCCAGGGTTCGTGAATACCGCGCTGTTCGGGTTTTCTATTAGAGGCCACGTCGCCACGAAGTCTGGCCACAGTACTTGACCACTTATGCCTTTGTCGCCTTCGCCGCCAAGCCATGGTACTGCGAAGTTCCTGACGTAGTAGAGCGCGCCGAAGAAGGCCGCGAAAAACATCACTTCGGAGAAAATGAACCAAGACATACCCCAAACATAAGAGCGCTTGAGTTGATCACTATTCATGCCTGCGTGATTCTCGCGAATGACTGTACTGAACCACTTGTAGAGAATGAAGGACAGTAGAGTAAAACCAATCAAGGAAATCCAAGTGGATACGCTAGCGCTCTCGGCGGCCTTTATATTGTTCAAAGCGCTGCCTAGACCATATACCGTCAACACAAGGCCAATCGACGCAAAGAACGGCAATCGAGTCTGTTCGGGAACATAATAAGTTTCGTGGGAGCCTACGCTGGCCATCTTTCAATCTCCAATGGTGATCAATACTGTCACTATTATCTCAATGTCACTGCTGATTCGGACGATTCGTAGTCTGTGATATCAAACAGTGAGTAAGAAAGGGTTAGTTTTGTAATATGTTCTGGAATGTTTTCGTCGATAAAGAATCGAATACCCATCTCGACCTGTTCTCCAGGCTGCAATACCTGTTCCTGAAAACAGAAACACTCGAGCTTTTTTAAATACCGCGCGGCCTCATTTGGGGCAACACTTGGGATTGCTTGGCCAGTCATCACATAGTCATGCACGTTCTTCGCATAATAGCTCACGACTTTTACTTCGCCAGGATGCACTTTGACTTGTGCATCATTTGCGCCGAAATCCCAATCCATCCCCGCGCTGTTCTGTGACAAAAACTGTACAGTGATTAAGCGTTCGCCAATACTTGTTGGTTCTTGTATGGCGACGTTTTGATCGTCTGTTTTTCCGTTCAAACCCGTGATATCACAAATCACGTCGTATAGAGGCACCATGGCAAAACCGAATCCGAACATACCCACGACAGTGAATAGTAATTTTTTTACTAACCTCTTTGTAGTCGAACGTTGCGTTTGGCTCATGGCTTTACCCTCTGTTTACACGACGCTTATTGTGCGTGGATCAGTTTTGGATCTGGCGGAGTAGTAAAAGTGTGATAAGGGGCAGGAGAGTCAACCGTCCACTCCAGACCTTGTGCCCCTTCCCATACCTGCGCCGTCGCTTTCTTGCCGCCTTTAATACACTTGATTACCACTACTAGCAGAATCAATTGAGACGCACCGAACAAGAAGCCACCGACACTGGAAATCCAGTTGAAATCGGCGAACTGCAATGCGTAGTCAGGAACACGACGCGGCATACCAGCCAAGCCCAAGAAATGCTGCGGGAAGAATAGGACGTTTACGCCGATGAACGACAGCCAGAAATGTAGCTTGCCTAGTCTTTCGTCGTACATGTGCCCAGTCCATTTCGGCAGCCAGTAGTACGCCGCCGCCATGATTGAGAACACTGCGCCCGGCACCAATACGTAATGGAAGTGAGCTACAACGAAGTAGGTATCGTGATACTGGAAGTCCGCGGGTGTAATCGCGAGCATCAACCCAGTGAAGCCACCCATGGTGAACAGCACCACGAATGCGATTGCGAACAGCATCGGAGTTTCGAAGGTCATAGAGCCACGGAACATTGTGGCAACCCAGTTGAATACCTTCACGCCTGTCGGCACCGCGATCAACATCGTCGCATACATGAAGAACAACTCACCCGCGATTGGCATCCCCACCGTAAACATATGGTGAGCCCACACGATGAATGACAGGAAGGCGATAGACGCAGTTGCGTACACCATCGAGTCATAGCCGAACAGACGCTTTCTGGCGAACGTTGGGATAATCGCAGAGACGATGCCGAATGCCGGTAGAATCATGATGTATACCTCGGGGTGACCGAAGAACCAGAATACGTGCTGGAACAGTACGGGGTCACCGCCACCGGCCGCATTGAAGAAGCTCGTGCCGAAGTGGATATCGAATAGCATCATCGTGACCACGCCTGCCAGTACCGGCATCACTGCGATCAGCAGATAAGCTGTGATCAACCACGTCCATACGAACAGTGGCATCTTCATCAGCGTCATGCCCGGAGCGCGCATGTTCAATATCGTCGCGATGATATTGATTGCGCCCATAATGGAGGAGGCCCCCATTATGTGAATAGCAAAGATGAAGTAGGTCACTGTGGACGGCGCGTACGTCGTCGAGAGTGGCGCGTAGAAGGTCCAACCGAAATTCGGGGCACCTGCATCCATCAGCAAGGTGGAGGAGAGCATCGCGAAAGCGAATGGCAGGATCCAGAAGCTCCAGTTGTTCATACGAGGCAGGGCCATATCCGGCGCCCCAATCATCATGGGGATCATCCAGTTGGCGAGACCCACGAATGCCGGCATGACGGCACCGAACACCATGATCAAACCGTGCATGGTGGTCATTTGGTTGAAGAAATTAGGTTCTACCAGTTGCAAACCCGGCTGAAATAACTCAGCGCGGATAACCATGGCGAAAGTACCGCCAAGCAAGAACATGGCAAAGCTGAACCACAGATAAAGGGTACCGATATCTTTATGATTGGTTGTAAACAACCATCGCGATAAACCCTTCGCTGGACCGTGATGATGATCATCGTGTGCTGCGCTCATTGTGTCTACTGTCCTCTACTGTGCTTCTAAAATTGCGTTTACGTCGGCTGGCTGGACTAGATCACCAGTACTGTTGCCGAAGGAGTTTCTGATATATGTCACGACCGATGCCAACTCAACTGGACTCAATTGACGGGCGAAGGAGGCCATTGCTGTTCCGGGAACGCCGTAAACAAGCAGCTCGATATTATCGGTGAGGTCGCCATTGACGACGCTGCTGCCGGCCAGTGCTGGGAATGCAGGCGCAAGACCCGCGCCCCCGGCTTGGTGACAGGCGACACACATGCGATTGTAGATTGCCTCGCCCTGGGCCATAGCGTCGCCTCTAGTAATTGAACTAGTGGCCATTGCCTGGACAGCGACAGCCTGCGCCTGACGGTCTGCATACCAGGCATCGTATTCATCTTGTGGAACCGCATGTACTACGATCGGCATGAAACCGTGCTCGATACCGCACAGTTCCGCACATTGGCCGCGGTAGATACCTGGCTCTTCTACGATTGCCCAAATCTCATTGATGAAGCCGGGGATCGCGTCTTTCTTGACGGCGAAATCGGGCACCCACCATGCGTGAATCACGTCATTCGAGGTCACCAAGAAGCGAACCTTCTTGTTGATCGGGATCACGAGGGGATTATCGACTTCGAGAAGATAGGTTTCTGTTTTGGGAACTTCGTTGTTGATCTCTTCACGTGAGGTGCTAAGACTGCTGAAGAAACTAACTTCCTCTTCTAAGGAGTCTTGACGTAAGTAACGATATTCCCAACGCCACTGGTATCCGATCACCTGAATATCGAGATCAGACTCAGATGCGTCATAGGCTTGAGTAAGAACACGGGTTGCGGGAATCGCCATCAGAATCAAGATCACGAAAGGAATGACCGTCCACACAATCTCTACTTTAGTGCTCTCGTGGAAGGTGGCAGACACTGCGCCCTTCGACTTGCGATGGTTAAGGATTGACCAGAACATGACGCCGAATACAACTACTCCGATGGCAACACACCACCAGAGAATTTGCATATGCAGATCGTAGGTCTCGCGACTGATTTGGGTTACGCCCTGGGGCATATTTAAATCCCAGGCGGCCTGAAGGTTGGTGCTGAACATCGAAACTGCCGCAACGGTCAGGGCTAACCACAGCTTTGCTTTAGGCAACATTCGCCGTGTCTCCATTGATTAGAAAAAGGCTGAGTAAAAATTAGTCTTTGTTATTTATGTCCGGCCTCGCTTCTTAAATGAGGCCTTCGGCTAAGATTACAGCGACGATCTGATTTAAACCTGCAGGTCAACTGACCCTAATCCATCTGAGTGGATTTGCTCACCAAGTTTAAGCAATCGATACCGCGTACAACTAAAAGGTACTATCTCGGAAACATCCAAGACAAATAGAGAACCCTTCAAAATCACGCAGGAGTAACAGAAGCGCAGGGATTATAGCAAAAACTCTTTTTGAAATACCATCCTACAATACCGGAATTGACGTCTATTTCGGTCGATAATGGCAATAAGCTGTCACTTCCGTCTTTCTTTTTCTAGCGCAACAGTCCGTCTTGCTTCAGCAAGGCCTCCAACTTAGGCTCGCGCCCCATAAATGCTTCGAATAGCACCGACGCATCGTCCGACCCCCCTCGCGAGAGCAGCTTATTGAGGAAATTTTCGCCTGTCTCCTGGTTAAACACCCCTTTTTCTGCAAAAACCGAGAACACATCGGCCGAGAGCACTTCCGCCCACTTATAGCTGTAGTACCCCGCGGCATAGCCTCCAGAAAAGATATGCGAGAAACCGTTTTGGAACCGATTGGATGACGGCACTTCGAACACTGAAGTAAGTGTTCGCACATCCTCCATCACTTGCGAAACAACGTCTGTGTTAAATGGCCCCGCTAACTGGTGAAGCTTGAAATCGAACATCGCGAACTCCAATTGGCGAACCGTTCGCATGCCTGCGTGAAAGTTCTTCGCCTTCAAAAGCTTGTTTAGGAGCATTTCGGGTAGCGGTTCCTGAGTTTGATAGTGAGAGGAAATCATCGCGATCGGCTGTTTATCCCAACACCAGTTCTCCATAAGTTGGCTTGGCAACTCTACTGCATCCCATGCGACGCCACTGATGCCGGAGCAACGCAGGTGGGTCTCTACGGTCAACATATGATGCAGCCCATGCCCGAACTCATGGAAAAGCGTTGTCACTTCGTTGTGCGAAAGCAGGGCTGGCGACTTTCCGCTGCCTTTTGAGTAGTTACACACGAGGTAGGCCACGGGTGTCTGAACGCTGCCATCCGCCAAGACTCTGCGTGACCGACACTCCGCCATCCACGCCCCCGAGCGTTTACCTTCGCGAGTAAACACATCGAAATAGAAACGCGCGATCAACTTGTTATCGCGACTCACATCGAAAGCCTCGACAAGCGGGCTCCATTTGCTCATCTGAGTATTAGGCTTTATCTCAATGCCGTAAATGCGGTTAGCGATAGCAAACAAGCCTTTCTGCACCTGGGCTAGAGGGAAATAGGGTCGCAATTCCTCTTGTGAAATATCGAAATTACGCTTGCGAAGTTTTTCGCTGTAATAAGCGATATCCCAAGCTTGCAGCTGGGAAATACCGTGCTCTTCTCGTGCAAACTCGCTCAACTCCTCGAATTCCGCCTGTGCCGCAGGCACTGCAAGAACCGCGAGATCGGCAAGGAAATCATTAACTCGATCGACAGACTTCGCCATTTTCCGTGCCACGGACACCTCTGCATAGCGGCGATAGCCGAGCAACTGCGCAAGCTCTGTGCGACAGGCCAAGATCTCCGCAATTAACCCCGTGTTATCAAACTGCAAGTCGTGACCGCCCTGGTCGGACGCGCGTGTAGTAAAGGCTGTATACATCTCTTCGCGCAATTGACGATTATCGGCGTGAGTACTGACCGCGATATAGCAGGGGGCGTCTAGAGTCAAAAGATAGCCTTGCTGGTCTTTACTACTGGCCAAGTCTACGGCTGTCTGCAGACTGGCTTCAGGCACCCCCTCCAAGTCGGCCTTATCCTCGATTAACTTACTCCAAGCCATACTTGAGTCGAGAACGTTATTACTAAACTTCGTAGATAACTTACTTAACTTGGCCTCAATTGCTGCAAATTGCTCCTTTTTCTCATCTTCGAGATCGACCCCGGCAAGCTTGAATTCCAGCAGATAATCGCGCAGAACCTTGCGCTGCGTGTTACTAAGCTCTAGCGCCCGCGCGCGAGCCTCCAAGGCTTGTACACATTCGAACAGCGCCCGATTCTGGCCTAATTCAGTGTAGTACTGTGTGATAAGAGGTTGGCATTTGTTATAGGCCTCGCGGATTGCCGCGGTATTATTTACAGCGTTGAGATGACTTGCCGTCGACCAGACTTTGCTTAAGCTGTCTTCCATCTCATCCAATGGCGCCATAAGGCTTTCCCAATCGGGAGTTTTTTGATTCTTAGCGCTGGCCAATAGCGCAATTAACGTCTCCCTGTTTTGACCTAGCACATCGTTAACGGCAGGCTCTATATGCTCGGCGTTGATGCCGGGGAAATCGGGTAATTCGTCAAATTGAAGGAGTGGGTTGTGGCGCATGCTTACCTCGTTAGTCAGTGCTCTAATCTTGCTGAAGCGATAGATCCGCGATGCGGTTAGGCCTCGCGTATCTATATACTACTGCAACGCAGTGCTACATTACCAAACAAGCCCATAAACCTTTCCCCAAATGCCCTTCAGAGTATCTACATGAGTATTCGCGCTTTCGAGAAACAAATTCCTAAAGTGGATAGAACCGCCTTCATCGACCCGGCCGCCTTGGTGATTGGCAAGGTCACTATCGGCCAGCACTCTTCAGTATGGCCTTTCGCTGTAATCCGAGGGGACGTAAACACTATTTCGATCGGGGATCGTTGCAGCATCCAGGATGGCACCGTCATTCATGTAACACACGATGGCGCCTTGAATCCCGGCGGCTTTCCTACGCGAATAGGCAATGACGTTACTGTTGGCCATAAGGTAATGCTGCACGGTTGTAGCATCGGCGACAGAGTCTTGGTGGGCATGGGCGCTATCGTAATGGACGGCGTGACAATCGAGTCCGATGTCGTGGTTGGCGGTGGCAGCTTAGTCCCACCAGGCAAAACACTGGAAGGAGGCTATTTATATGTGGGTTCGCCGGTTAAGAAGGTGCGCAAACTGAGCGAGGCGGAGCTCGAGTATTTTCAATACACCGCAGGAAAGTATGTTGAACTAAAGGAGCAACACAAACACTCATTGGCAGGAGCGGAATCGGACTATGGTTGAAGCCTTGGGGTTAAAAAGTCCTAGGATTGAGACGCTCTAGGCTTGCTTCAGCATGTCGCGTAATTGGCGGATAACCGGCGCTGTCTGCGGACTGTGTCCACGCCAAATGTTAAAGGTCTCTGCGGCCTGTTCGACAAGCATCCCCAGACCATCCAATGCCTTTGCTGCCTGCAGGGACTTGGCCCAGGTTTGAAACTTAGTATCACCTACGCCGTAGATCATGTCATAGCACCAAGTGTGAGTGCTTACAGTCGCGCTATGTACCACAGGAAGGTCATTTTGCAGGCCGGCGGAGGTACCGTTGATAACAAAATCGAAGGCTTCTTCGGGGATCTCGCTGAAGTGAACGGCACGGATACTGACCTTCCCCTGCACAGAATCGGCAAGTGCCGCAGCCTTCGCCAAAGTTCGATTGGCGATGTATATCTCGCTAGGTGACTCGGCGATTAGATTGGGCAAAACCCCTCTAACTGCGCCTCCGGCTCCAAGCAGGAGAATACGTTTGTTGCTTAACTCCGCGCCGTGATTCTGCTTCAGGTCTCGCAACAAGCCCGTGCCATCAGTGTTCTCGCCAACGAGCGCCCCGTCGGGGCCACGGTATAGGGTGTTCACTGCACCAGCTTTGCGTGCCGCCTCACTATGACGCTCCGCCATAGCCCAAGCACGTTCCTTGAAGGGCACAGTAATGTTGAGCCCTTTACCGCCACCCTCGAAGAACTCCGCAACGCGAAGCTCGAAGGCATCAAGCTCAACCAACAGCGCACTGTACTCTAAGCTCTGCTGCGTCAGCTCCGCGAAACGGGCATGTATCCAAGGAGATTTGCTGTGCTTAATCGGATTGCCAATGACTGCGTATCGGTCCAAATCATTCCCCTCAGGCACTATGCCCAATCCCGGAAGCGGAGGTAGTCAGTGTATAAGCGCGCCTCTTCAGTGCCCGCCTCTGGGTGCCAGTCATAATCCCAACGCACCACTGGGGGCAAAGACATCAAGATTGACTCTATACGGCCAACGCCGGACTGCAGCCCGAAGAGAGTGCCTCGGTCATATACCAGATTAAATTCGACATAGCGGCCGCGCCGATAGCATTGGAAACGCTTGTTCTGCTCGGTGAAACTGAGGTCTTTGCGACGCTTCACGATCGGGACATAAGCTTCCAAATAGCTGTCGCCCAAGGCTTGCACCATCTCGAAGCAAGCCTCGAAGGGCATTTCGTTGAAATCGTCGAAAAACAGGCCGCCGATGCCGCGGGGTTCATCACGATGCTTTAGATAAAAGTACTCATCGCAATGCTTCTTGAACCGTGGGTATAAGGACGCATCGAATTGCTCGCAGGCGCGTTTCGCCGTGCTATGCCAATGCTGGCAGTCTTCATCGAAACCGTAATAGGGCGTTAGGTCGTAGCCACCGCCAAACCACCATACAGGCTCCTCGCCCGGCTTCTCGGCGATGAAAAAACGAAAATTGGCATGGGAGGTGGGCACCATGGGGTTATCGGGGTGAATCACCAATGATACGCCCATGGCTTGAAACGAGCGCCCAGCAAGCTCCGGGCGTGTCGCCGAGGCCGATGGCGGCAGTTTCTCACCAAAAACATGGGAGAAATTCACACCCCCTTTCTCAAATATCGCGCCGTCGCTGATGACTCGGCTGCGGCCAGTGCCACCGCCGTCTCGTTCCCAGGCGTCAGTGCGGAATTTCGCCGACTGGTCGATCGCCTCTAAACCATTACAGATGCGGTCCTGAAGACCCAATAAATAGTCTCTAACCAGAGCAATCTGGGCCGCGTTAATTAGCCCAGTGGCCCCGGTCATGACTTTCTGGACTCTTGCAATGCGCGATCTTGGGCCTGCACATTGACCGCCTTCTGTTCACGCTCTGCCTTCACTCGCTTGGCAAGCTCAGGGTCTTGAAGGGCGAGAATCTGTGCTGCGAGGTAGCCAGCGTTTTTCGCGCCAGTCTTGCCTATCGCAACAGTTCCCACTGGAATCCCTGCGGGCATCTGCACTGTCGAAAGGAGAGAGTCCATTCCCTGCATGGGGCCGGAATCGATAGGCACGCCTATCACTGGCTTCAGGGTATGGGCAGCAACAGCGCCGGCGAGATGTGCAGCAAGGCCGGCACCTGCGATAAATACGGCGCAGCCGCGCGCTTCGGCGTCTACTATGTATTGCTGAGTCGCCGCCGGCGTGCGGTGGGCGGAAGTAATTTTCATCTCGCTGATGATGCCGAGACTAGTAAGTACATCGTTAGCGCCCTGCATGACTGGTAAATCTGACTCAGAACCCATCAGTATTGCGACAAATGCGTTAACCATTTCTGGTCCTCGGTAGGGGGAAAAAATAGAGCCGTGAAATTACAGCAGTCTGTTTCGCCATGCAAGTACAGGGAACCTCTGAACAACTAAGGAGCCTCTGAACAACTCTGATATATCTCTGGCCTTCAGGCAATCGTGCTGACAAGGCGCGTTTTTGAAGGCATGCGTCGGCCTGTCGAGAAAACGTAACGCAGGCAGCACGATTGCCTGAAGGCCCCGAAGGGCGGGCCTGTCGCGCGCCGCCGCTGCGTTGTCGTTCTTGCCAAGGGCTACGGCCATTGCCTTCGAACGACGCCTTGCGGCAACACGCGACAGACTCACGCAGAGACATATCAGAGTTGTTCAGAGGCTCCCTAACTCAAAATATAGTGCCCTGCTTGAAGTTGCACACTGCCTTGCAACTCTAAGCTCAATAGCGTTGTTTGCACAGCACTAAGAGTCAGAGCGGTTCGTTCGACGAGGGTTTCCACACTTACCGGGTCAAAGCCCATTGCCGCTAACAGTAATGCCTGATCAGCGGTAACCTGGCTCTCTTCCTCTAAGTTTCTAGCCTCAGGTTTTATCCATGCCGCGCTGCTCCTAAGTAGCGCCAGTTGTGAACCGAGCAAGCTGTGTAAATGCTCGGCAATTTGCTCCGGCGCGTCGACGAGATGCGCACCTTGTTGAATTAGCCGATGGGGCCCATGGGAAAGCGGATTTCGGATTGAGCCAGGGACCGCAAATAGCTCCCTGTTTTGCTCCATCGCGAGGCGCGCACTAATCAAAGTACCGCTCTTCGGCCCTGCCTCTACCACTATCAGGCCTAGACTCATGCCGCTAATGATGCGGTTGCGCTTCGGGAAATGGGCGGCGTTAGCCCCGCTACCTAAGGGCAACTCGGACACTAGTGCACCTGTGGCCCGAATGGCAGACGCTAGCTTGCGATGCTGAAATGGATAGACCTGATCGGCTCCCGTGCCCATCACTGCGACAGTTACGCCCGCGGCCTCAAGTGCTGCCTCGTGAGCAGCGCCATCGATACCACGGGCTAAGCCACTGCAGATCGAGAAACCCTCTGCCACAAGGCCGCGCGCAATGCTCTGCGTGTTGCGCCGACCATCCACCGAACACCGACGACTACCGACAATCGCGATCTGCGGGCGCAGCAGTGCCTCCGGCTGGCCAACTACGAAGAGCAAAAGCGGTGGGTCGTGGATTTCTCTAAGTAGGGGAGGGTAGCGTGGGTCTGTTCGCACAATGATGTGCTGCTCTTGCCCTTTGTCCCAGGCCAAGGACTGTTCGACACTCAGCCGTAGAGCCTCGTTTTCCACACTGCTGAATAGGCTATCAATTTGCGCCGCTTTGACGCCATAGGCACGCAGCTGCGCGCGGGACGCGGATAGCAAGCCCTCTGGGCTGCCAAAATGCAGCAATAAATTCTCGAGAAGGCGAGGAGGGAGGGCTTCTTGAAAATATAGCAGTAGCCACTGCTGGAGGCTTGTTTCCGTCATCACAGAGATCGTCCTTGATCAATGGTGCAGGGTCTCGATGTTAGGGTGCGCTGACAACGTCTCCCTTGGCGGAGGGCTGGGTCAGCGACAAAATCACGCCGTAACTAAGTTTTTCAAAGGTGCGATAGGTCAACACTAGGCCGATTTCCATTGCAGGCAGCGCAACAGATTTGTTGCTAATGGGGTCGCGGGCAGGCGCTACGGACCGCTGAATACTAAGAATATCACCAACCCGCAAACCATCCCGCGCGCCAATATCAATCACAATCGATTCGTATTGCGCCGCCTTACTCTTATTATCCAGTAAACCGACGATTTGGCCACGCGTCGAACTTGACGGGGTGCTAGGGAAAAAACTAGGATCGAGGGGGCTGGTTTCACGCGGCAACAAGCGATCGCCTGCCTTTAGCTCTTCCTTACTACTGACGATCAATGCTCGCTTAATGCCATCGCTCTCATCAGCGACTATGGTAATTTCGCCAAGGTTTATCGCCTCTTGTCCTAACAACTCATCCGACTCTTCGTCTATATAGGCTGCCCCTAAGCGGAACACCTCATAATGATTGACGCTGCTAGCCCAGTCACCGCGCACATAGGCTTCATGCCCGGCGCCCATAATGAGATTGTCTGTGGCACTGGCGAGGATATAGGGTGCGCTGTCATAGTCAGCCTTATCGATGATGCGATTCTCAGCAAGAAAGCCGCGCAGGGCCTGCCGTGCAATCACCGGAATGGGGCTGAGCAGTGGGGACTCACGCACCTGAGGGCTGAGACGAACGACTTGGCGACCGCCCCGCTCCATGACGATGCGTGGGCTGCCATCGACATAAACGAGATTGAGAACATCGCCTGGGTAGATGAGGTCTGGGTCTTGTACCGCTGGGTTCTTCTGCCAGATCTCGGGCCAGCGCCAAGGCTCATCGAGAAACAGCGACGCGATGTCCCAAAGGGTATCGCCCTGCTTAACCACATAGCTCTCTGGCGAGTCAGAGAGCACCGTAAGATTCTGGCCATAAGCGCCAACCGCTGGCGAACATAGCAGTACGCCAATAGCGCAAATTTGGAGCAAGCTCTTTAGTCTTGGCGCAATCATCATTACAATTCAATCTCTTGGCGAGGTTCGTTATCTTAGCAATAAGGTATACTGAGCACTAGAAGCAGTTCACAGTCCAGAAATTAATTTTAAAATCACAGATCTTTGGCAACACACGATATGGCAATACTAGACATTTTAGAGTTTCCTGACCTACGGTTGCGCAAAAAAGCGTCGCCGATAACACAGTTCAATGAAACGCTGAGCAAAACCATCGACGATATGTTCGAAACGATGTATGCGGCTCCGGGCATCGGCTTAGCCGCCACACAGATCAACTTGCACAAACAGTTGATCGTCATCGATATTTCGGACAACAAAGACGAGCCATTGGTGTTCATCAACCCTCAGATTGAGATTATAGACCACACTCCCGAAGAGTATGACGAGGGCTGCCTTTCCGTGCCTGGCTATTATGAGACTGTGTCGCGGCCACGCATGGTGCGAATAAGCGCGCTGGACCGAAATGGACAACCCTTCGAGATCGAAACCGACGGACTGCTTGCTACCTGTATTCAACACGAACACGACCATCTTAATGGCAAGCTCTTTGTGGACTATTTGAGCACTCTTAAACGCGAGCGCATCCGCTCAAAGCTCGTCAAAGCCCAGAAAGAATCCGCCTAAGCGGCAATCAAAATTAACGACTGTCCGCAAGCCCGAGGGTAAGCGGCATGTTGCTCTTGGATCCTCCATGCACGCTTACAACATCGTTTTCGCTGGTACTCCCGAGTTTGCAGCGCTGCACCTTCGCGCCCTGCTTGAATCGCCACATCGCATCAAGGGCGTCTACACGCAACCCGACCGTGCGGCTGGACGCGGTAAGCAACTGCAGGCCAGCGCGGTAAAGAAAGTCGCTCTTGAAAATGCACTACCAATCTACCAACCGCATAGTTTACGAGGGGTAGAAGATCAGCAAGTACTCGCTTCGCTAGAGGCCGACTTGATCATCGTAGTGGCCTATGGGCTTATCCTTCCCCAAGCGGTTTTAGATATTGCGCCGCTGGGATGCCTCAATGTGCATGCCTCACTGCTGCCACGCTGGCGCGGCGCCGCCCCCATCGAGCGGGCATTGCTTGCGGGAGATACAGAGACCGGCGTTACGATCATGCAGATGGACAAAGGACTGGATACTGGCGCGATGCTGTCCAAGGAAACCATCCCCATCCGGGACGAAGACGACCGCCAGAGCCTAGAGTCGCGCTTAGCGCAGATCGGCACGAAGTCCCTCATCGACAGCCTCGCACAATTGCCCCTATTGCAGGCCACCGCGCAGCCCCAAGATGATAGCCTAAGCACCTATGCCGCGAAGCTAGAGAAAGATGAGGCCCTAATCGACTGGGCCCAATCCGCAGCAGACATTAATCGCAGCGTTCGCGGTGGAATTGGAAGAAACCCCGCCTATTGTTTCCTAAACGGGGAGCGCGTCCGGATATTGAAGGCAGCTCCATTAGCTCAAAGTCACCAAAGCCCCGCAGGAATGATCTTGGAACATGGGCACGATAGCCTTCTCGTGGCATGTAAAGACTCTGTGCTCGAGGTACAAACGATGCAGTTTCCCGGCAAAACCGTGCAATCAGTCGACGTGCTTTTGAACTCTCGACGAGAAATCCTAGCGCCCGGCAATTGCTTTCGCACACACATCGAAGCCCAGTCATGAACCCTGGCAAGCTACGCGCGAAGGCGGCTGTCACTATGAGCAAACTCTTAGCGCAGGAGGGCTCTTTAGCGAGCCTCCTAAAGCGAGGGGATTTTCCCGTAGAGGACTCAAGCTTCCCCCTATTGCAAGAAATTGTGTTTGGCACCTGCCGCTGGTATTTCCAGCTTGACGCGATACTCGCCCAATTACTCAGCAAGCCCCTCAAAACGAAAGACAATGATGTGCGCTGCCTACTGTTGATTGGCCTGTATCAATTGCACCATCTACGCGTTCCTGACTACGCGGTTGTGAACGAGACGGTTGCCGCGACTAAAACGCTCAAGAAAGATTGGGCGAAGGGCCTTGTCAATGCAATCCTGCGAGGTTTCCTGCGCGATAGCGAGGCACTAGTAAAACAAAGCCTGACGAGCCCCCAAGGCGAATTTGCTCACCCGCACTGGCTAATCGAACGTCTGCGCAGCGCTTGGCCGACGCAGTGGGCACAAATACTCAAGGACAATAATATTCGCCCGCCAATGACCTTACGGGTGAATACGCGACGCATCGACATAGAAGAGTTCCTCGCGAATTTGCAGCAAGCTGGTATAGACGCAGTCCCCGGCACCTTGGCCTCGAGTAGCGTCTACCTCGCTAGCCCCTGTCCCGTTGAGAATATTCCAGGTTTTGAGCAAGGCCTGTGTAGCGTGCAGGACGAAGCCTCACAATTGATTCCAGGCTTATTAGATTTGCGCGATGGCCTGCGCATTCTCGATGCCTGCGCCGCACCGGGGGGCAAGACCTGCCATATTCTAGAGAGTGGTTTTGCATTCAAGGAGCTGGTCGCGCTCGACAATGATGCGCGCCGCTTGGAACGTTTGCAGCAGAACCTGGACCGCCTGCAACTCTGTGCTACCGTCAGTGTTGGCGACGCCAGTGACGCTTCCCAGTGGCGGAAAGGTGAGGCTTTCGACCGCATCCTACTCGACGCCCCTTGTTCAGCGACGGGCATCATTCGCCGCCACCCCGATATCAAGCTACTGCGACGCGGTAGTGACATCCCTAAACTATGCCTGCTACAAGCCCAGCTACTAGAGTCGCTTTGGAGTTGCTTAAATCCCGGAGGACTCCTGTTATATTCTACCTGCTCAGTTCTACCGGAGGAGAACAGCGCCATCGTGGGCCAGTTCCTAGAGACGCACAGCGATGCGAAACTGGAGACAATTGACGCTCAATGGGGGGTAGAATGTAGTATCGGCAAACAGTTGCTTCCCGGGGCAGGAGGCAACGACGGCTTTTACTTTGCTCGCTTACGAAAATTAAATGCGACAAGCCGGTCCTCGACGGACGCAGCGCCAACAGAAGTGGAGAGTCAACGGTAAATGAAAATTATTATTCTTGGCGCAAATCATGTCTCTATTTCTCTCGCGGAGAATCTCGCCAGTGAGGCAAATGACATCACCATTGTGGATCCAGACGCCGACGCATTGCGCGAGGTAAAGGATCGCATCGACGTCGGCACCGCGGTGGGCATGCCCTCCTATCCAGACGTGCTGCGAGCCGCGGGCGCCGAAGATGCCGACATGTTACTAGCGGTGACTGAAAACGATGAGGTGAATCTGGTCGCCTGCCAAATCGCTCACGTTCTGTTTAAAACACCAAAGAAAATTTGTCGCCTACGCTCTGCCTCCTATATGAACTCAGAGGGCTTATTCAGCTCTGGTGCTCTCGCAGCAGACGTAGTGATCAGCCCTGAACAGCTAGTTTCACATTACATCGAACGCCTTATCGATCTGCCTGGCTCCCTGCAGGTGCTGGATTTTGCCGACGGGAAGGCGCAACTAGTGGCCGTAAAAGCCTACTATGGTGGCCCATTGGTGGGGCAGGAGATTCGCTTTCTGCGCGAGCACATGCCTTCAGTCGACACGCGGGTTGCGGCGATTTTTCGACGCGACACCGCGATCATGCCGGAAGGTTCTACTGTGATCGAAGCGGACGACGAAGTGTTCTTCATCGCCGCGCAGAAAAATATTCGTGCAGTTATGGGCGAGCTACGCCGACTCGACAAGCCCTACAAACGCATCATCATCGCCGGGGGTGGCAACATCGGCTCGCGCCTGGCCGAGGCAGTAGAGAACCGTTATCAAACCAAAATTATTGAACGCAATACCGAGCGCTGCGAGTATCTTTCCGAGCGGCTTAATCGTGCCATTATTCTCAATGGCGAGGCCTCCGACAAAGAGCTGCTACTCGAGGAAAGCATCGAGGATACCGACGTGTTCCTCGCCCTGACTAATGATGATGAGGCGAACATCATGTCTTCGATGCTAGCCAAGCGGCTCGGCGCGAGAAAGGTCATGACCCTCATCAATAATCCCGCCTACGTGGACCTAGTGCAGGGCGGCGAGATCGACATCGCCATCTCGCCTCAGCTTGCTACGATCGGCAGCCTGTTGACCCATGTTAGGCGTGGCGACATCGTGAATGTCCACTCCCTGCGCCGCGGTGCAGCCGAGGCGCTAGAGGCTATCGCCCATGGCGATAAGCATTCCTCTAAAGTTGTCGGCAAGGCCATCGAAGACATCGAGTTGCCCCAAGGCACCACCATTGGCGCGATCGTTCGCGATGAGGAGGTGCTGATTGCACACGACAATATCGTGGTGCAATCTGGCGACCACGTCATTCTGTTCCTCGTGGACAAGAAACGCATCCCGGAAGTAGAGCGTCTATTCCAGGTTGGCCTTACTTTCTTCTGAGAGTTCTATGCATTTTTCGATCGTCTGCAGAATACTCGGCTTGCTTTTGATGCTCTTTAGTATCTTGGCCAATCTACCCGCAATATTGGTGTCGATTATCTATAGCGATGGCGAGCTGCGTTCTTTTGCCACCTCCTTACTAGTCACCTTTGCCACTGGTCTAATGCTTTGGTTTCTCACCATTGGCGCGAAGAAAGAGCTTCGCACCCGCGATGGGTTTCTCGTGGTCACTCTCTTCTGGACTGTACTCGGTACGTTCGGTGCGTTGCCCTTTTTCTTCTCTTCCGATTTGCCTCTTTCTATCACCGACGCCATTTTCGAATCGATCTCTGGGCTAACCACGACCGGGGCAACTGTGATTATTGGTTTGGATACCCTACCAAAATCGATTCTATTCTATCGCCAACAATTACAGTGGTTAGGCGGCATGGGGATCATCGCGTTGGCAGTAGCGGTATTGCCAATGTTGGGAATCGGCGGCATGCAGTTGTATCGGGCGGAGAGCCCTGGCCCCGTAAAGAACGACAACCTCGTGCCTCGACTAGCGGAAACGGCGAAGGCGCTCTGGTATATTTATCTAGCATTAACGCTGGCTTGTACGCTGTGTTACTGGGCTGCAGGCATGTCCTTTTTCGATGCGATCTGTCATAGCTTCACTACCATTGCCATCGGTGGTTTCTCTACCCACGATGCCAGCCTCGGCTTCTTCGATAGCCCTCTTATTAATATGGTAGCGACGGTGTTCATGTTTCTGGCGGGGATTAATTTCGCGCTGCACTTTACTGCATGGCGGTCTAAGAGTGTCGCGCAGTATATGCGTGATCCAGAGCTGCAATTCTATTCGGTAATGATGATCGTGCTAGTAGTTGTGACTGTCAGTGTGTTGTATTTCTCACAGACCTATACCTTGTTCGATTCCGTGATACACGGCGCCTTTCAGAGTGTCTCGATCGCGACCACGACAGGCTTCACTACCGATGACTTTAGCGTGTGGCCCTCAGTGCTGCCCTATATGTTGATCTATGCGTCCATCATCGGCGCCTGCGCCGGCTCGACCGGCGGCGGGATGAAAGTGATTCGCATCCTCCTCATTCTTAAGCAGGGCCTGCGTGAAATCCAACGGCTTATTCATCCCAGCGCCGTTATTCCCATTAAGCTTGGCAGCACGCTAGTGCCGGACAAGGTCATCGACTCTGTGTGGGGTTTCTTCGCGATGTATGTGATGGTGTTTCTTGCGCTGCTACTCGCGATGCTTGCCACTGGTATGGATGTGGTCACTGCGTTCAGCGCAGTAGGGGCAGCCATTAATAATCTCGGGCCTGGGCTAGAGGGTGTGGCGAAGAATTACAGTATGGTGACCGATACCGGAAAATGGATCCTATGTTTCGCAATGCTGCTCGGGCGCTTGGAGATCTTTACACTCCTCGTATTATTCCTGCCTATGTTCTGGCGCCGCTAGCGGTAGAGGGAATTCTTAGTCCCGTCTGCCTGGCGCTTGAAACGACGATATTCCCATTGGTATTGACTGGGGGCCTGTCGAACACAACCTTCCACCGTCCCATTCAAGGCCCGCGCTGCCAAGTCCAAGTCGACATTGTCGATACCCTCTCTGGCCTTAGCCACCACGATTTCGAAACCCTCACCGTTAGCTAAGCGCTTTGCGAAAATACTGAGCACGCTTGCCTCAGTGCGTTTAGCCAACTTGGCTACTAGCGTCATGGTGAGCGCATCGACTCCGAAGAAGGGCGCGAACACGCCACTGTCCCAGTTCGGTTCTTGGTCCGGCAAGATGCCAATTATCTCTCCTCGGCCAAGCGCCTTGACTAACATAGCCACGCCCTTGGCGGTCGTAGGTGCGAGTTTCGCTCCGAGTCTACCCCGATATGTAAGCATAGCCTCTTCGAAGGCCGCTAATTTCGGCGGCTTATAGAGATAGGTCGACTGACTTCTACTGTCAAGAAATAGCCCGCAGAGCTCCCAATTACCGAGATGGGGGGCCAAGACTATCACTCCTTTGTTGTTTTTTAGCGCCTCGTCGAGAATCTCCTGCCCGTTAACCCGCACTATGTGTTCGAGCGCCTGTGGGGCTGTGCGGATCCAGATTCTTCCCAATTCGCATGCCGTCTTTGCCGTTTCAATCAGACTAGCCGCAGCCAAGTCATCAAGTTGTTGTTCCGTTAGCTCAGGGAAACACAGCCCCAGATTGGTACGGGTGATGCGAGCAGACTCAGTCTTTCGAATCCAAGCCAGTTTGCCGAGGCAGGAACCCAAGCCATGAGCAACACGCAATGGCAGCACACTACACAGGCGTAGGACGGTTTTGAGCAGAACGACTTTTACGTTTTGAATAGCGACATCCTCTTTGCACAAGCTTCTTGCCTAGCATCTTAACTAAAACATTGGGACCTCTAGGGAGCCTCTGAACAACTCTGATATATCTCTGGCCTTCAGGCAATCGTGCTGACAAGGCGCGTTTTTGAAGGCATGCGTCGGCCTGTCGAGAAAACGTAACGCAGGCAGCACGATTGCCTGAAGGCCCCGAAGGGCGGGCCTGTCGCGCGCCGCCGCTGCGTTGTCGTTCTTGCCAAGGGCTACGGCCATTGCCTTCGAACGACGCCTTGCGGCAACACGCGACAGACTCACGCAGAGACATATCAGAGTTGTTCAGAGGCTCCCTAGCTCTGGCCTGCGTGGCAGAATTCTATAGTACGTTAGCGCCACCAGCAAAAGCGACTGGCCGATATCGGAGGGAAGGGTCACGAGTATGGATATTGACTATAGAATCAAGGATAATCGCCCTCTTCTAATTTTTACCCCCCGGAGAGTTTCTTGTCCGCCACAGCACCCCAGCCCGACCTTGGGACCTTTCAAGGTTTAATTCTGGCGCTTCAGCAATTTTGGGCAAATAAAGGCTGCGTCCTCATGCAGCCGCTGGATATGGAAGTCGGCGCGGGCACGTTTCATCCCGCAACCTTCCTTAAGGCCATTGGTCCCGAAAGCTGGCGTACCGCGTACGTGCAACCCAGTCGTCGGCCTACAGATGGCCGTTATGGCGAGAACCCCAACCGGCTGCAGCACTATTACCAGTTCCAGGTCCTTCTCAAGCCGTCGCCGCCCGATATTCAGGAGCTCTATCTTGAATCCTTGGTAAGCCTCGGTATCGATACGAAGATTCATGACATCCGCTTCGTTGAAGATAACTGGGAGTCTCCGACTCTCGGAGCATGGGGATTAGGCTGGGAAGTTTGGCTTAATGGGATGGAGGTGACTCAATTCACCTACTTCCAGCAAGTGGGCGGTCTCGAGTGCTTCCCCGTCAGCGGTGAGATTACCTACGGAATCGAGCGTATCGCGATGTATTTGCAAGGCGTCGATAGCATCTACGACATCGTGTGGACCAACGGTCCCGATGGCGTAGTGACCTATGGCGATGTATTCCGCCAGAACGAAATCGAGATGTCTGCCTATAATTTCGAGCACGCGAACGTGCAGAATCTATTTCGCTACTTCGACGACTGCGAAACGCAGTGTGAGTTATTGATCGAGAAGGGCTTGGCCTTACCTGCCTACGAGCAGGTACTCAAAGCCTCGCATTATTTCAATTTACTCGACGCGCGCCATGCCATCTCCGTGACCGAGCGTCAGCGCTTCATCTTGCGAGTTCGCGCGCTATCCCGAAAAGTAGCTGAGACCTATTTCGAGAGCCGCAAAGCACTAGGCTTTCCGTTAGCGCCGCAAGCGCTTAGAGATCAATACCTAGAAACATAGCCTCAGAGTAAGCCGTGGCGACCCGCCACCGTGTTACTCCATTTGAATAGATACTGCAGGAAACCATGGCAACTAGAGACTTTTTTGTAGAGATAGGCACAGGCGAACTGCCACCCAAGGCCCTGCGTCAATTATCTCAGGCTTTTACCGCCAGCATTCGCAGTGCCGTTGAAGCTGCCGCACTTGGCTTTGTGTCGATCGATAGTTTCGCGACTCCGCGCCGCTTGGCCGTGAGAATCTCTGGCTTAGATGAGCGGCAGGCGGATAAGGCTGTGGAGAAAACCGGGCCAGCAGTCGCTGCGGCCTACAAAGACGGCAAACCAACGCCGGCGGCCGCAGGCTTCGCACGCTCCTGCGGAGTCGAGCTCGAGGCTCTCGAGCAAATCGAAAAAGACGGCGTCCTTAAACTCACCTACCGCTCTACCAGCAAGGGCAGCGAGACCAAGTCGCTGTTAGCCGATAGCGTTGTTCGCGCCCTAGCTTCCCTGCCAATTCCTAAGAAAATGCGCTGGGGCAGCAGTAGAGAAGAATTCGTTCGCCCCGTGCACTGGATAGTGATGCTATTCGGCTCGGAAGTACTGCCCGCGACAATTCTAGGCATACAGTCCGGTAAGCACTCGCGTGGCCACCGCTTCATGCACGACGAAACAATCGAGATTACTTCGGCCGCGCGGTACGAGGCCTTATTAGAAAAAGCCTTCGTCATGGTGGACTACGACGCGCGCAAAGAGATTATTCGCCGCTTGGTGACCGAGCAGGGCGAGCAACTCGGTGCCACAGTGATCATTGAGGAAGATCTCCTCGATGAAGTCACGGCGTTGGTCGAGTGGCCTGTCGCATTGACGGGGCGCTTCGATGAGCATTTCCTTTCTGTGCCACGCGAGGCTCTGGTGTCTTCATTGAAGTCACATCAGAAGTGCTTCTACCTACTCGACGATAATGAGCAGCTACTGCCTAACTTCATTACCGTCAGCAATATCATTAGCAGAGATCCTGCGCAGGTCATTGCCGGGAACGAGAGGGTAATTCGCCCTAGGCTTTCGGATGCAAAATTCTTCTTCGATACGGACCGCAAGCAAACGCTCGCGTCGCGCCAAGAACAACTGAAGACCATCGTATTCCAACAAGAGTTGGGCACCGTATTCGAGAAATCAGCACGCGTTGCGCAATTGAGCTGCTACATCGCGGCACAGCTATCGGCGTCTGGACCTTGGTGTGAGAGGGCGGCGCTGCTCTCCAAATGCGACTTAGTAACAGACCTCGTCTCAGAGTTCCCCGAGTTACAGGGCATCGCGGGCTATCACTACGCGCTGCATGACGAGGAGTCCGAAGAGGTTGCGTTAGCGCTAAACGAGCAATACATGCCGCGCTTCTCTGGGGATCAGCTGCCCAGCACCACAACGGGATGCGTCCTAGCCATTGCCGAGAAGCTCGATACCATCGTTGGCTTGTTCGCTATCGGGCAACCACCCACAGGCTCTAAAGACCCCTTCGCACTGCGTCGGGCTGCCCTAGGCATCCTGCGAATCATCGTGGAGAAGGAACTAGACCTCGATATCCTACTTTGCATTCGCAGTGCCTGTGAACAATACAGCAACCTTAAGTTGCCCGAAGGCCTGGACAGCCAAGTCTTTGATTTCCTTCTTGACCGTTTCCGTGCCTGGTACCAAGCCGAAGGTATTAGCGCTGAGGTCTTCCAGTCAGTATTTCAGCTCAAGCCAAGCAAGCCATGGGATTTCAATCTGCGGATTCGCGCAGTACACCGCTTTAGCCAATTAGCTGAAGCGCAGTCTTTGGCTTCGGCGAACAAGCGCGTATCCAATATTCTGCAGAAACAAGATACGGCTGTTGACGCAGACCAGGGAGTAGACTCAAGCCTGTTCAAAGAGCCGGCGGAGCAGCAGTTGGCGGATACTCTAGAGCAATGCCGACTAATCGCGGAGCCTATGTTCCAGAAACGCGAATACACAGCGGGCCTAGAAGCACTGGCCGGCAGCAAGCAGGCGATCGATAATTTCTTTGAGAACGTGATGGTGATGGATGAGGATCTTGCCCTGCGCAGCAATCGCATCAAGCTGCTTGGCGAGCTGCGCACCCTGTTCCTGCAGGTCGCGGATATCTCTTATCTCCATCATAGCTAGCGTAACAAGCACCGGAGCAACTTAGTGAAACTGATCATTCTGGATAGAGACGGAGTCATCAACGAAGACTCTGACGACTACGTCAAATCCGTGGATGAGTGGGAGCCGATCCCAGGCAGCATCGAGGCGATTGCCGATCTGAGCAAGGCTGGCTATACCGTGGCAGTTGCGACCAACCAATCCGGTATTTCGCGAGGTTTATTTGACGAATTTGAGCTCGCGGCGATGCACCAGAAGATGTGCAGTTTAGTTGAGGAGGAGGGCGGGCAGATAAGTGGTGTGTTCTTTTGCCCGCATGGCCCCGATGACGATTGCGATTGCCGCAAACCGAAAACCGGCTTGATAGAGCAAATCGAATGCGAGTTCGGTACCACTGTCCAGAACTTACCCTTCGTAGGCGATAGCGCTAAAGACCTGATGTGTGCCAAGCTTGCAGGATGCACGCCCGTATTAGTACTCACGGGTAAAGGCGAAATCACCATAGCGGAATCAAGCGCGAGCGAACTCGACGGTGTCTCCGTCTTTAACAATCTCAAGGAGTATGTGGATTCGCTTCTACAGGCCAACCCACCCCCATGTTGAGTAACGCTTTAATTCTGTTTCGCTCACTCCTGTTCTATGCCGGATATTTAATCGCGACCATCATCACTTCACTCATCTGTATGACGGTGTTCTGGTTTATCCCTCTCAAACGACGATTCTTCATCTATTCACTTTGGTGTCGCTTCGTCCTATTTTGGCTACGGATAACCTGCGACATACGCTATGACATTCAGGGCACAGAGAATATCCCTTCCTCACCCGTCGTAGTATTGAGCACCCATCAGAGCGCCTGGGAAACGATCTACCTCTATTATGCAATATCGCCCGTTTGCCCGATTCTCAAGAAAGAGCTATTGAAGATACCCTTCTGGGGATGGGCAATGCGCTTACAGAAACCAATCGCGATTGATCGCAGCAAGCCTCGCGAGGCGGGCCGTTCTTTGTTAGTACAAGGAAAACAACGCTTACAAGATGGGCTCTCTGTAGTGATTTTCCCCGAGGGCAGCCGTAGTCCAGCGGGCACAGTGAAAAACTTATCCCGTGGCGGAGCTAAACTAGCTGTGTTCGCCAATGCGCCAGCATTACCTGTCATTCATAACGCAGGGGATTGTTGGCCAGCCCACACGATAATGAAAAAACCGGGAATCATTCGCGTCCGCATTGGCGAGCCGATTTCGAGCGAGGGTAAGGACGCAACGCAGATGACTGACGCCTATTCCCAATGGGTCGCTGCTAATATGGACATTGTTAACGGCGAGCCAAGCTAAACGCCTTGTAGGGAAACCCTTAAGTTGAGCAGATGTTTCTAAATAACTCATAAGCGGTGGTTTCTGTTATAAATCAAAATTTTACTATTTTTCGAAGCCGGAGGTAGAGTTAATAGCTTGACACTTCCGTTGAGTTTGACTATGGTTACGCCCCCTGCGTCAGGTGCCAATTTAGGAAGCAATTCCATATTGGGTAAACGGGAAGTTCGGTGAGAAACCGACACTGCCCCCGCAACGGTAAGCTTGTTCGATTACGTTTTACAGAACAAGTGAGTCCGACACCGGCCTGACACAGACTACGTCATTGCTAAGCGATGACAATAACGATGCAGCGGAGGGCTCATCGGTAGTCGGTTTCTTGCCTTGGCATCCTGCCCGCTACTTCTTGTCTCTCCCTCATGAAATATAATTTTCATCGAGGACAATATAATGAAACATCTAAAGAGCTCATCATTCTTGGTGGGCGTTTTCCTGAGCGCGTCTGTAGCACAGGCGCAGACCCCAGGCGAAGCCGCTTCTGAAGAAATAGTCGTGACAGCCAATCGTCTTGAGCAATCGCTCAGTACGGTCTTAGCGGCGACCACAGTCATAGACAAAGAAACCATTCGGCAGTCTTCTGCACAGAATCTTGCAGGTTTGCTAGCCGGAGTGCCTGGCATGCAGTTCTCTCCTTCTGGCGGGCAGGGCGCACAGACTAGTCTATTCATGCGCGGCACCGAGTCTGACCATACGTTGATTTTGGTCGATGGGGTGCAGATGACGACTAATAGAGGGCCAGCAGGTCGATTGGAATTCATTCCTCTGGATCAGATAGAGCGAATCGAGATTGTGCGTGGCCCTCGTTCCAGCGTATATGGCTCGGAAGCCATCGGCGGGGTAGTGAGCATAATTACCAAACCGAATATTCAGGAAGACTTTAGTGGCTCGGTGAAATTGATGACGGGTACTGAGAATAGCAGCGATGGGAATATTGGTCTGCAGGGTCGAGTCGGCAAAACTAACTTATCGCTAAACGCCTCACATCTTGAAACGGATGGCATCGATAATAGCGAGCGTGGTAATTCAGATAACGACGGCTATCAAAATGATTCTTTCTCCCTGTCTTTCTCCCATCAGTTCAGCGAACTGCTCAGCCTGTCCTCTACCTATTCAAATTTCAATGCGGAATCTGACTACGACGATGGCATGGTAAACACAGAAAGCCAACAATTTGGCAGCAAAGTTACGGCAACGTTTACCGAGCAGTGGGATTCGAATCTTAGCTTCGAGCAGTTCGAGGAAGACAACATGGACGCTGGAGCTTTCGGGCTAAGCAGCAGCAGCACCGAGAACAAGAAGCTTAGTTGGCAGAACAACTATACGTTCGATGCTGGCAATCTGTTCTCCTTTGGAACCGATCATCAACAACAGCAGTTGCGCTACGCAGCCTTCGGTGCGCAACAAACAGGCTCCTCGCGCGGCAACGACGGTGTGTATGCAGTATATATTCGCGAGAGTGGACTTTTGGACTTTACGCTTTCCGCGCGTAATGACGACAACGAACGCTTTGGCAACCACAGCACTGGCAGTATCGCGATCGGTGGGGATTTCGGCGAGTCTGCGCGCGGCTGGGTGAGTTATGGCACAGCATTTAAGGCGCCGAATCTAATTGATCTGTATGTGGATTTTCCTTCCTTCTTTTTCTTTGCCAACCCGAACCTCGAGCCAGAAACATCTAAGAGCCTGGAGTTAAGCTTACAGGCTGATGCACTGGGCGCGACTTGGCAGGTCAATGTGTTTCGAAATGACATCGATAACTTGATCTCGACCGATACGACGTTTACCTCCTTGGCGAATATCCAAGAGGCTCGAATCGACGGCTTGGAGGCGACTGTAAGCTCGATTCTCGCGGGCTGGCGATTGGATGCTGCCCTCACTTTGTTAGATCATGAGAACCTAAGCACCGGGGTAAAATTATTGCGCCGGCCCGAACAGACGCTGTCACTAAATATTGCTAGAGCCTTCGGCGCACTCGATTTCACTGTAAATCTGTTGGCACAAAATGAACACCAAGACATCGACCCCATCACTTACGGCAGTTCGACAGTTGGCGGCTTCGGCGCTGTCAATCTAATAGCCGGCTATCGATTCAGTGAAGAGTTTGATCTGCGGTTGCGAATTGGAAATTTTCTCGACAAACAATATCAAATTATTGATGGATTTAATACGCAAGGTCGTACCGCGCAACTATCACTTAACTATTTATTCTAAAAGTGCTGGCCGTTGTAACGAGTCTAGGAGTCTTATATGTCGAAATTCTTAACTGACCAGAAGGAAATACTCTTCCTACTATTAATGGTGGTGATCAGTGCGGTATTACCTCACCCTGCGAATGTGACACCTATTGGTGCTCTAGGCTTGTTCGCAGGCACTTATATGCGAAAGCCTAGTTTTCTTTTTCTGCCAGTTGGGGCGGCTATGTTTGCCGATTTGGTGACGGTAGGCGTCTACAGTGTGATGATCATGTTTTTCGTGTACACGGGACACTTCGTATCGGCGCTCTGCGGTCGCTACCTCGTGCGTGATAGAGCGCTGACGACTCGACTACCCGTTGCGGTTGTTGCCGCTTCTGTTGGTTTCTACCTCGTTTCCAATCTAGGCAATTGGTGGGCCTTTCAGCCACACACTTGGGCAGGGCTAGTCGAGTGCTATACCTTGGGTCTGCCTTATCTCGCACGAACACTTTTAGGAAACGCGCTTTACAGTTCTCTGTTCTTCGGCGCTTTTGTATTAATACAACAGGCACTTTTGAGGAAATATGTCACAGAGTCAGCCTGATATTCGCATAGTCTCACTGCTTCCAAGCGCAACAGAAATTGTCTGTGCGCTGGGTTTGCAGAGGTATCTAGTAGGTGTCAGTCATGAGTGTGACTTTCCTGCTGAGGTAGAAGATTTGCCTACAGTCACTAACACGGCAATCTCAAAAGGGTTAGACAGCAAAGCCATAGATGAGAAAGTGCGCGAGCTACTGCAAACCGATGCGGCGCTTTATCATTTGGACGTGGATGCGCTGCTAGCACTAAAACCAACCCATATTGTGACGCAAGCGATCTGTGATGTGTGCGCGGTGTCCTCAGCGGAGGTGGAGGCTGTTGCCTGTCGACTGCCCGGTAACCCACAAGTTGTAAATCTCGAGCCCATGAGTCTGCAACAGGTGTTGGATACTTTTACTTTAATTGGCAATGCGACACAACATGAGTCAGAGGCGGCCAGTGTGGTTCAAGCCCTGCAAGCCCGAGTCGATATTGTCGTTGAGCGCTCGGCCGCAATTGCAGACAAAGATAAGCCGCGTGTAGCCATGCTGGAGTGGATAGATCCTCTTTTTAATGCAGGGCACTGGACACCCGAATTGGTCGCTATGGCCGGTGGTATTGATTGTCTTGGGCACCTTAACCAGCCCTCAGTCGGTCTTTCTGACGACGCAGTGCATGAGGCACAACCTGATGTGTTATTCGTGGCCCTTTGTGGTTTTGACTTATCGCGCACTGAGAAAGATTTGCCTTTGTTGGAGCGCTTACCCGGTTGGGCTGGCCTGCCCTGTGTTCAAGCAGGGCGAGTCTACTATACTGACGGCAATGCCTATTTCAGCAGGGCAGGACCACGTCTGGTGGAAAGCCTGGAGATTCTAGCCCATGCGCTGCATCCAGATGTGCACCCGATCTCCCCTTGTGGCGAGGTTGCGAAGACTTGGTAGGGGATACGACAACTATGTGGGGAAACGCATAAGGTGATTAGATCCTTCTAAATAACTCATAAGCTGTACATTCAGGCATAAATCAATGTCTTACATCTTGCTAAATGTAGCTGCTTTAGTCGTCATACTTGGTTTGCTTAGTCAAAAGTTTCATTCGATCAACATAGACGAAAAAAACGCTTTGGGTTGTAGTGGCATAGTTAGTTTGGCCATCTGATTCTGGGGACAGTGGGAATTCTGGGGACAGTTTACTTAAGTCGAGTCGTGGCCTCTGGTCGCCCTGGTCTATGCATTCGCTTTGTTAACCTTTCAGTAAATCTAAGCCTGGCTCTTTTTTGTTCCAGATTCCTGAATTAAGTAAACTATCCCCAGGATTTACAAAAACGGCCGAAACATGCGCCCGGCGATATTTGCCCGAACCCACGGCGTAAAGCAGCAGAAGGGCGCTAGAAGTCCCCCTGTGTCAGGATAGTTGACGCTAGATCGGACAAGCTAATTGACGCTGGATAGCTGGCCCAGTTGAAAGTGAGGCCAAAAATCATAGCACGCAAGGCGACAGCCGAAGCCATGCGGGATCGGTTAGTCGATTTGGCTAAGGAGTTTGAGGGGGCAGAAGTTGATCTTGTCAGGCATGCATAGAATGGTATGACCAAGATCAGCGGGCCTTAAGTAAATCTTTTGGTGGTTTGTAGATCTGCTGGAAAGTTCAGTTTTAACTGAGCAATAGTGCACTTGTTATTTGGCTCCAGTGAGTCCGTGATTACCTGATGGCGGCTGCGGCCTTAATAGTTTTCCATGTGTATTAATGTGCTTAGAGATTTCGGTAATCTGTTGCTTGGGAATACTGTGGTGCTGGGCCTCTTTAGCCCAGCAGGATAAGGAATCAGAAATATCGCTAATCATGCTGCTGACAGCTTTTGGCGAGATTGAAAATAGCTTTGCCAGAGCATTAACATCACTTAAAGAGAAGTTTTTCCCCTTTCCGTTTATATCCATTGTGTGCTCACCATTCATACCGTGATTGTAAGTAATGTCGTAGGCTGGAGAGTTTACCCACTCCTCCTGAGAATTAATCATGAACGAAAAATTTTTACTATGATCATCACGATTTCCTGACACGATATTAAAAAGCATGCGACGGAAAAGTTGAGACGTTTCTTTGTGTGAGCCTGTCAGTTCGCTACTCACTTTCAATAGTTCTTTGTAACCTACTATGCTGACTCGGAAATCGAGATTTAATAAGCCCGCCAGGGTGTGAATGTGCCGCCGAGCGTTGTGAACATCTCGATCAAATCGCTTAACCATGAAATAGTGATTGTCATCCTTACCAGAAATTAAGCGAGTTTCAGGAAATTCAATGCCAGCCTCTCTGGCCATTTCTGCAAACAAATACTCAATAGACCCTTCACTACGTTTGTCTGGCGTTTTTCCTGCGGGAAATTTAATTAACCAATGCGAATAGTCTTCTGGCAACGAGCGGGTGCCGGAAATCGCATGATCGTCCTTGATCCCCAGTAGAGCCTTAGGTCTGGCGCCTCCGGAGGGGCTACCAACATCAGCCAGCCTATCAATAACACCGTCTAGCTCTCCTGCGTATGTCTCAACAGCCTCCTGTGCTAGGGCGTCAATATCGATCTTACCTACATTGGTCGTAAGGTATTTTTGGCCCTCATCTGGTTGAAAGGATAAGGCCCCCATCGCTCGATCACCCACAAAGGCCAGTCGATCAATAGGCGTAAGTGAAGAGAGGTCAACACCTTGGGCTTTAAAAGCTTTGTCCATAATGTAAAGACCCCAGCCGTCAGGAAGAGAGTCATTAAACAGCCCGTGTATTCCATGAAAGGGATCGGAAGGTGCTTGAATCAGGCCCTTTCTCAATACAAGATTATAGGGGGATAGCGCAATATTGCTTGCTATTGCTTCAACTGAATATTCAAACTGCCCCTTTCCCTCAAAAAAAGTTAGCCTGCCCAGATCCAGGGCTTTGCCTTTTCTTCCGTGATAGTAAACCGCTAGAATTTTCATAATTTCTGCTTGGCCAGTTTGATCAGCTCATCCATTGTTTTGGCGGGAGAGTTTTCAAACATCTTGCTCGTCATTGATAGATCGCCATAAGCTTGCAGTAACATGAGAAATTGCCGAAAGGATATCTCGCCAGTATCTTCAAACTTTCGAATGGTTGCCGCAGGCACGCCAGAAATATCGGACGCCTTCTCTCGAGAGTAATTAAGCCACTTTCGCCGTTTTTTTGCCTTAAGGGCTGTTTCTAGCTGAACTTCAGATGCTGTATTAAATAACATAATAGTCTCAAATACCGAATATAAATAACGATAATTGATGTTATTGTATCAAATATGCAGTTCCGGTCAATCCCCTGTAGAACTAACGCATTCGCATGAGCAGGCTGAGAGTTTCAAGAAGCATGCGAGAACCGTTTAGCTTAGCTCGGTAGTGTCATAGACAAGTAACTACCTTAACTAATTAAATGACGTTTATTATACATAGGCTCTGGTGCTTACAAATTGAGATACAAATTCTGCCTCTATTCAGACAAGTTTTAGAAACGGCACTAGGGGAGCTGGAGTCGAAGGGAAAAGGGGTAAAACGGAAAGGAATTAGTTAGAGAATGCGCAGAGAAATCCGCATTTAATTGCGAGGTGAATTGCACGGCTTACTTAGCACTGCGCCAACACCCTAGTAACACCGTGTTTTTAAAAGACATATTAAAAATTGCGGCCAGTTTTTAAGAAACTTCAACTTGTACCGCAATTCTCTCAAGATCAACTTATCGGTTATTTTGTCAACTTATGGGTTATCCCACAAAAGCCTTAGTTATATATCGAGATTCTGAGCCGCTAACGCATTGGTCTCGATAAATTCACGGCGGGGATCAACTTGATCACCCATCAAAGTGGTGAATAATTGATCAGCTCCGATGGCGTCTTCGATCGTCACTTGCAGCATCCGACGATTCTCGGGGTCCATCGTAGTCTCCCACAATTGACTTGGATTCATCTCGCCAAGGCCCTTATAGCGCTGGAGATAATGGCCCTTCATCGCATCCGCGGTTAGCCAGGCAAGCGCCTCGGCGAAGGTCTTCACTTCCTGTTTGCGCTCACCCCTTTGCACAAACGCGCCTTCTTCAATTAGGCCTTCCAAGGTCGCACCAAGCTTGACGATGGCTTTGTATTCTCCCGAGTTAAAGAAATCCATGTTGAAATGATAAGACTTGGTGAGCCCGTGGAAAGACTGCACTATGTGGGGCAGGTAGACGCTGCGCTCCTTGTCCTTCATTGCGGTAATTTCGTACCCTTGCGCTGTCTTGGGGTGCAATCGAGACATGCTCTCCCATAGCTCTTTAGACCAAGTACCTACTGCTTCCTCTGTGAGGTTTGCCGGAGTCAGCTCGCGCGTGAAAATCATCGCCTCGAGTACTTCGGAAGGATAGAGTCTATTTAATCGCTTCACGATGGAATAGGTGCTGTTGTATTGCTTAACCATCGCATCTAGGCCATCCCCAGAGATCGCGGGAGCCTCAGGGTTCACAAACAAACTTGCGCCATCTAGCGCAGCTTGGGTCTCATATTTCGCTAACTCGTCGTCATCTTTCAGGTACTGCTCATTTTTACCTTTGCGAATCTTATACAAAGGCGGCTGGGCGATAAAGATATGGCCACGCTCGACTAGTTCGCGCATTTGTCTAAAGAAGAAGGTTAGCAGTAGGGTTCGAATGTGCGAACCGTCGACGTCCGCATCGGTCATGATGATGATGCTGTGATAGCGCAGGTTCGCTGGCGTAAACTCCTCGTTGCCGATACCGCAGCCCAGGGCCTTAATCAACGTGCCGATCTCTGCAGAACCCAACATCTTATCGAAACGCGCCTTCTCTACGTTGAGAATCTTGCCCTTGAGGGGCAGAATCGCCTGATTCTTGCGGTTTCGGCCCTGTTTGGCTGAGCCCCCCGCTGAGTCGCCCTCCACTATGTAAATCTCTGATAATGCTGGATCTTTTTCTTGGCAATCCGCCAATTTACCGGGCAAACCCGCGATATCGAGCGCGCCTTTCCTGCGCGTCATTTCGCGGGCTTTGCGCGCAGCTTCGCGCGCGCGGGCGGCGTCGAGCATCTTGTTCACAATAGCTTTCGCCTCGAGGGGATTCTCCATCAAGTAGTCACTGAAATGGCTCGCCATCTCTTGCTCAACGACGGTCTTGACCTCCGAGGACACTAATTTATCTTTAGTCTGTGACGAAAATTTAGGGTCTGGCACTTTTACGGAGATAATCGCCGTAAGCCCCTCGCGCGCGTCATCACCTGTGGTCGCAACATCTTTACCTTTCTTGGCTGCCACTTCTTTATCGATATAGCTGTTGAGTACTCGCGTAAGCGCCGCACGGAAACCGGCTAGGTGGGTACCGCCGTCTTTCTGTGGGATGTTATTAGTATAGGGGAAGATGTTTTCCTGGTAGGTGTCATTCCACTGCAGCGCTACCTCTACCGTAATGCCATCCTCTACACGCTCTGCAGCGAAGTGGAAAATCTTATTAACGGGCGCCTTATTGGTATTCAAATAATTAACGAAGGCATGCAGTCCCCCATCATATTTGAAAAGATCTGTCTTACCAGAGCGTTCATCTTTCAAGTTAATGGCAACACCGGCATTAAGGAATGCCAATTCGCGCAGCTTTTTAGCTAGTATGTCGTAGTGAAACTCGATATTTGAGAACGTTGCAGCAGAAGGTTTGAAATGGCAGGACGTGCCCGTAGCCTCTGTTTCACCAACAATTGCCAACGGTGCTTGCGGAACCCCATGAACATAAACTTGCTCATGTACTTTCCCATCACGGCGAATTGTGAGCTTCAACTCTTCGGAAAGGGCGTTAACTACCGAAACACCGACGCCGTGCAGTCCGCCAGAAACTTTATAACTATTATCGTCAAACTTACCGCCTGCGTGCAGAACGGTCATGATCACTTCGGCGGCGGAGACACCTTCGGAGTGCATTTCAGTAGGAATACCGCGGCCATTATCGGATACAGAGACAGTTTCACCAGGATGGATGGTGACTCGGATATCATCACAATGCCCCGCAAGGGCTTCATCGATAGAGTTATCGACTAGCTCAAACACCATGTGATGCAGGCCCGTACCGTCATCGGTGTCGCCGATATACATCCCAGGCCTTTTTCTCACCGCATCGAGACCCTTCAAAACTTTAATGCTCGATGAGTTATATGTAGAGTCCTGAGCCATGCGTTTTCTCCTGTAAAAGCAATTTGTCTGCAAATACTTGGTTTGTCCCGCTACGCTTACTGTGCGCGCGAGAGGCGCTAATAAACTAGCTGTTGCCAAGCGCCGCTATTTTACCATGTTCCACGTGGAACTTTCCCGAACTAACGTCTGCGGACCAACATTTATCGAGCTCTGCAGAGTCAACACAGGTAATGAATATCTGGCAATCTAGTTCTTCGAGTAGGCGACAGATCAATACTCGATTGCCTGCATCTAGCTCCGCAGGAAGATCGTCAATAAGATAGATGCCTTTCTCATGTGTGAGCGAGAAGAGTAGTTGACTCTGGGCTATCTTCATCGCGCTAACTAGGAGCTTTTGCTGACCGCGCGACAAGACTTCACTAGCACCGTGTCGACCAATCTTAATAGAGAGGTCTGCTCGATGCGGACCTACCTGTGTCGCGCCGTATTTGATATCGCGCTCTAGACTCGCAGCTAGAGACGGTTTTAGCCCTTGGTCGCTATCCCAGCCACGCTCATATTGAATCGTTATGCCGGGGATATCTATAAGCCGGGGTAGGGCAGTGTTTAATATTGGCAGGAATTGCTTGAGATATTGCTGTCGATATCTATCTATCATTTCTCCCTGAGCGACAAACTCTTCGTCCCAAGCACTCAATTGCTTCCGATCTAGCTTGCGCTGCTTTAGTAATAAGTTTCGCTGCGTAAGACATTTTGTAGCCTTCCGCCAAGCGATGGCAAACTCATGTTCCACGTGGAACACTCCCCAGTCTAAAAATCGTCGCCTTATCTTCGGGCTGCCCTCCAATAACAAGAAGCTATCGGAATTGATAATCTGTATTGGTAATTGCCGCGCGGTCTCTACCCAGCTCTTCTGCCGCTCTCCGAGCAGCTTTAATGTATGACCCTTTTTGCGAGACTTATTGAGACCTATGGTTATGCCATCTTGTAATTCTGAGAAAATAACACAGTCCTCAGAGTCGGTCGCAATGACCGGCTCTAACTTTTGACTGCGAAAAGAACGCCCAAGACCGAGCATATAGATGGCTTCTAGCAGACTAGTCTTGCCGCTGCCGTTATTGCCAGAGATGATATTGACAGTATTCCCAGGCCGTACCTGGACTTCGGAAAGGTTCCGAACTCGTAAAATATCCAGCCTGCGAATCGTAGCCATAATTAAGAGTTTTGTGCTTTATCGTCTTGCGAGATCAAACTCTGCCTATAGCCGCATCGGCATAACGACATAAACGGCTTCTGAATTTCCACCAGCAGCCTCAACAAGCGCGCTTGAGTTGGAATCCAATAGAGTTATCTGCACCTTCTCCGAAGATAGTACTGTAAGCACATCCACGAGATAGCTGACATTAAAACCTACTTCCAATGAATCACCCGCGTAATCGACCGAAACGACCTCTTCCGCCTCTTCTTGATCTGGATTATTGGCAAGGATACGCATCTCTGCATTAGTCAGTAAGACGCGAATACCTCGGTATTTCTCATTCGATAGAATAGACGTGCGTGCGAATGCCTGCTTTAACTCTAGGCGATCGCCGATCACAATCTTGTCTCCACCCTTAGGTAGCACACGGTTATAGTCAGGGAACTTGCCATCGACTAGCTTAGACGTAAACGTCACATCCGCAGTTTTTGCGCGCACATGATTACGCCCGAACACAATAGAAATGCCTTCCTCTTCCCCGGTAAGGAGACGACCCAATTCGATAACGCCTTTACGCGGCAGAATTAACTGCACCGGCGCGGTGATATCGTTTTCCATTGCATGTGTCTGCATCGCTAAACGGTGACCATCGGTGGCGACTACTCGCAAATAATCCACGGCCAATTCGAACAACATACCGTTCAAGTAATATCGAACATCCTGCTGTGCCATGGCAAAGGAGGTGCCATCTAATAGAGATTTCAGGGCTTGCTGCGGAACGCTAAGCTCAATAGTTCCGGGCTCTTCCTCGGTATTGGGGAACTCACTCGCGGGAAGCGTTGCAAGACTAAAGCGGCTACGACCAGATTTAATCACCATCTTCCCATCGTCAACAGTGAACTCCAGCGTAGCGTCGTCGGAAAGCGACTTACAAATATCGACGAGCTTGCGTGCCGGGACGGTAATCTCACCTGGCTTAGTCGTGCCGGCGACTCTCACTCTGCCGATCAGCTCCACCTCCAAGTCGGTGCCCGTAATGGCAAGCTCACCACTCGCATCCAGTGACAGCAGCACATTAGAAAGCACTGGTAGTGTTTGTCTGCGCTCAACAACACCCGAGACCAATTGCAAAGGTTTTAAAATGGCTTCCCGTGAGATTACAAAATACATAGCTATGTCACTCAGTCAGTTTTTATGAAATGTTATTCTTAGAACAATGCGACACACGGCCTAAGTCGCTAGTGCTCGCAGTAAGTTATTGTAATCTTCTGAAAAATCCAAAGAAATACTTCTGAGGTTCTTTACCTGCTTAACCGCATGAAGCACCGTCGTATGGTCTCTCCCTCCGAAAGCATCGCCGATCTCCGGCAGGCTATGGTTGGTAAGCTCTTTCGAAAGGCTCATTGCCATCTGTCTAGGTCTCGCTACTGAACGATTGCGACGTTTCGACAGCATGTCAGACATCTTGATCTTATAATACTCCGCAACTACCCTCTGGATATTATCGATGGTTACCATCTTATCGTGTAGTGCGAATAAGTCTTTCAACGCTTCCTTCACGAGCTCAAGGTCTATAGGTCTACCGACGAAATTGGCGTGCACTATAACCTTCTTCAATGCTCCTTCAAGTTCGCGTACGTGTGAGCGCAGTCTTTGGGCGATAAACATAGCAGCATCACTAGGCAGATCAATATTACTCTGTTCAGCCTTGTTAATCAGAATCGCCGCTCTTGTCTCTAGCTCCGGGGGTTCCACACCTACCGATAGGCCCCAACCAAAACGAGACTTTAATCTTTCCTCTAAGCCATTGATTCCCTTATGATATCTGTCGCTAGTAAGGATGATCTGCTGCCCACCCTCGAGCAATGCATTGAAGGTATGGAAGAACTCCTCCTGAGAGCGCTCCTTGCCCGCGAAGAATTGTATATCATCGATCAGCAGCGCATCTACGGAGCGGTAATAGCGTTTGAACTCGTTTATCGCATTCAGCTGCAGGGCTGTCACCATCGTAGCGACAAACGTTTCCGAGTGCAGATAGACAACTTTTGCATCAGGCTTGCGCGCTACGAGATAATTACCAATTGCGTGCATTAGGTGTGTCTTACCTAGGCCAACGCCTCCATATATAAATAGAGGGTTATAAGCACCACCGGGGTTCTCCGCCACTTGCATCGCCGCAGCTCGTGCTAGTTGGTTAGATTTACCTTCGATGAAGTTTTCAAAAGTGTTCTCTGGATTAAGGCTGCCTTTATGACGCAGCTTGCCATCGATGATGACTTCCATATTCCTAGAGCTGCGACGCGCTATAGGGGAGTTGCGGGAAGGGGCAGGGAGTATCAGACCTCGGTTAGCCTCATCCGACACTCCTTCGTGCACGCCATTACGATCGAGGGTGTTTACCAGCGTGGTAGCCGATTGCTGAGCGCTTGCTCCGGGAGGTTGCTGAGAGCTCGCTTGGCGCGCGGCACCTATCTCGAATACGAGATCAACATCGTTACCACTAGAGTGCTCTGAAAGCAGCTCGCGAATACGCTCCAGAAACTTCTCTTTCACCCAATCTAGTACAAAGCGATTGGGGGCATAGAGTCGCACTTCATTAGGCGAGGTTTCTGCGTATAAGGGCCTTATCCAGGTATTGAATTGTTGGGAGGGCAATTCATTTTTCAAACAGCTTACACAACTTTGCCAATTCACCGAATCCACTCTCTTATTACCTTTCATATGACGTTTGGAGTTTTAGTAGAAGGCGATTCTAGCGTGCTTACCAATAGTTATCCACACCCTGCAAGCTCTATTATTGTATTTTCGCCTTATAATATAGGCTTACTATTCAATTGCTTAAAAATATATCCACTTAAAAACATGCAATATTAGCGATTCGCATTTTGCAATAACAAGAACAATACAAGCTGTGGATAAGATGTTATTAACAACGTATAAAACGTAAGCTGCTGTATTTTTTACTATATATTAGAAACCATGCTTTTCCATGTATTTCTCCTCTAGGCAATTGCAATAAGCGATTGAAACGTCTAGAATTCGCGCTCGGTTAAAATCCGTCAAATACACTAAAGCAACGTTTCGGACATCATCATGAAAAGAACCTTTCAGCCAAGCTTAATCAAACGAGCACGTACTCACGGCTTCAGAGCGCGTATGGCTACTCGTGGCGGCCGTCTTGTCATCAAGCGCCGTCGCGCATGTGGCCGGGCAAAATTGACAGCGTAATAGGCTCTCTTCCATCTGCGGTACTCATGAAAAGAAGAACCTGTGTCTGACTTTGGCTTTAGCAAGAAGCTGCGTCTACTGGGTGCCGCGGATTTCCAACCTGTATTCAAGAACGCCCGCTTTAAAGTATCTTGTCAGCAACTCCTCTTGTTGGCTTGCGACAGCGATACGCCGTTTCCCCGCCTAGGCCTTGTTATCGCCAAAAAGAATATTGCTAAAGCCGTACAGCGTAACCGTGTTAAAAGGATACTTCGCGAGTCTTTCAGGCATAATCAGAGTTTGCTCCCTGCACTGGACATCGTTATTCTAGCGCGCAGTGGTTTAGGCACCCTGACAAGCGAGCAGATAAGGAACAAAATCGAGAGACACTGGCTTGATCTGATCCATAAGGCTGG
>Ga0335398_10001508_pt1 | contig 39848 bp, 34 predicted proteins | sample BON03_FD_205742 | JGI IMG/M metagenome (GOLD analysis project Ga0335398, IMG submission 205742) | Freshwater microbial communities from Lake Bonney liftoff mats and glacier meltwater in Antarctica - BON-03 (spades assembly) (version 2) | ecosystem: Environmental > Aquatic > Freshwater > Ice >... | reverse complement strand
CAGGCGATTCTTGGCCTGAGTGCGGGTGCCAGTCAGGCGGTTAATCTGACGGCCCACGTCCCGCAGGGCAAGCCTTGTGGGCTGCGGTGGTGACCACAACGCGGGGGTAAGGTGCTTGCCTTGACGGCAGCCCAGGTTGCTCAATGTGTTGGCGTTTCGAGGCCGGCGTTGTACAAACACCTGAATAATGAACCTGTGCGTGATATGCAGGCTTATCAGCGCGTTTACCAGATTGCCTGCCGGATCAATGACGAAATTGGTATATTGGACAAGCGCCAAAAATCCATTTTAGTCGATGGTAAAACCTTGCCTCGCTACCTGTGCAACAAACAGTTTGGTGAGGAGGAAGTCCTTGTTATTGCCAGACAAATTCATCATAGAATGCAAGACCTGACGGTTGGTTCAGCAGCGACAGAAGTGCGTGTTACTGACCAGCGATTGATCTCCAGGTCTGTCACGCGCGCTGGTTGATACATGAACGATCAAGAACGGAACTCTGCAGCGCGCCAGAAATACTCGCAAGTTGCATTTGTACTACGACGGCTGTTACTGGGAAATCCACATTGACCTGATCAGTTCCGTGGAGAAATCACTTTTGCTGTCGAATACTGATTGGCAACAGATGCTACAGTTGCCAGGGGCTAAAAGAGAGTTGCTGATTACCTGGCGAATCAACCGATATGCACGCGCACCTCTGCCCGGCGATTTTAACTGGGCGTTTGTCTCGGGATATTTACACCAGCCTGGCAATACACTGGCTGCGTTTCTGGAGGTGAACCGCGAATCGATTCTTGATCTGTACGTGTATATCGTGCCGGATGAAGAGGGTGCGCAGCAGTACCTTGTGACCGTTACATTACTGGTTTGCCAGGAATGTTCGGACGAATTATTTGCTGAATGCGAGTCTCAATTAAGTGAGCATCTCTCTATTCTACAAGGCAGTGGCGGCCCGTTGATATTCATGCAAATTGCGCAAGAGGCGGTGCCCGATAATCTTTTTCACATGATGGATTTTGTTGCACGACCTGAGGACTTTACGATGCGGGACATGTATGTGATGAAACGTTTGTCGGTGGATTATTTGTGTTTTCCGGAATAAACAAAAAGGGGTCAGACCCCAATAAGGGTTGCCACTACTCTCAGGCTGAACCATACTGACCATTATGATCATATCGATACGAGGTTCATCATGGTTACCGAAACAAGTGCGGTAAAGTTCCGACAAAACCTGGGAGAGATGCTGAACCAGGTTCAGTATCGGCACGACAGTGTGTTGATCAATAAGGATGGCAAGCCCGTTGCAGCCCTCATTGACGCTCGCCTCTTTGAACGCATCCGGCGCATGCAGGCTCGCTTTGATGTACTTTCCGCCAGGATCGAGAAGGGGTTTGCAGATACCCCTGAGGCAGAAGGTTTAGCTGAGATCGAGCAGGCTATACTTGCTGCAAGAGCGGATAAGTAGGCATCAGACTGCGGGGTTTCAGGGATGGCGACGCTGAAAGTGGTATTGGATACCAATGTGATTCTCTCTGGGCTTGCATACCCTAGCGGTGTGCCGGGCAAGATAGTGCAAGCGTGGCGTAATGGATCGATCGAGGTTTACCTTTCGGAATTCATTCTTGATGAGTTGCGTCGAGTGTTGCCCCGTTTGCGGCATAGACATGATCTATCTGATCAGGAGATTGATGATCTGGTCGATATTCTTTCGTTTCATTCTGAATTGCTTGATCCTCATAAGCTTCCAGACACCAGTGTGCGAGATGTGCAGGACCTTGCAGTTTTGGGCACTTTTGTTGCGGCGCAGATGCTACATGAGGCGGATTATTTGATTTCTGGTGATAAAGACTTGTTGGCTCTGTCAGAGGCATTTCCTGTTATTGCACCTGCTGAATTTTGGAAATTGCATGGGGTGTAGAGGTATGCGTTGGCGTTGCACAAAAAGGGGTCTGACCCCGTAACCGACCCCGTAACCGCGGGTGGAGTTTTCTGCGCCAGCGTTGGGTTTTGTTGTGTGTGCTGCTCTTGTTGTTTGGGGTGCTGACAGAATTGATTCAACGTTATGTGCCGGGGCGCAGTGCAACGGTGGGGGATTTGTTGGCTGACTGTGTTGGGATTGGTTTGGGGGTTGGGGTGGCTTTGGTGTATTTGCGGGGGCGGACGGCGTAGTAATGAGCTATAACTGAGGGAATACTAACGGGGACAGAGATTGAAATAATATAACCCCAGAGTTATTATTTTGCCAAGCCAAGGAAGGCTGAAGTGAACAGCATCAAATTGATAGCGGAGCTGAAGGCAGCCGGATGGCGACTGAGTCGCGTGCATGGCAGTCATCATATTTTTAAACATGCTGACTTACCGCAGACCGTGGTAGTGCCGCATCCGCGCAAAGATATCCCTCTTGGTACAGTTCAAGCCATCAGAAAACATGCAGGACTGAAATGAATGAGTGACAGCTGTGGAGAAATACAGATGCAATATCCTGTGGCGATCGAATGGGGTGATGAGAAGAGCGCAACTGGTATGATTTTTCCTGATATTCCCGGGGCTATAACCGCTGCCGACACACTGGAGCAGGCTTATGCCCAGGCCGTTGAAGTGGCGCACTTGCAGCTGTCCGCGCTCGCTAAAGCGGGGGAACCGATTCCAAAGCCTGGCAGGGTGGCGGACTACCGCAAGCAAGCTGAATTTTTCGGGGCGGGTTGGGGGATTGTGGAGATAGATATCACACCCTACATGGGGCGAACGGAGAAAATTAACGTGACCTTGCCAGGCATAGTCATCCGCAACATTGATGAGTATGTGGCGCTTCATGGCATCAAGAGCCGCTCGGCATTTCTGGCCAGCGCAGCTACCGAGAAGCTGGATGGTCGGACGTAATAGGCAGATGGAACTCCTATCTAAATGTGAGATTCTATATTCCGAAGACATGCAGGACGGGATGATCATCGATGACAGGCTTGTGATTCAAAATCCGTTTTTGGGGTATTGATAAACCCCGCTCCTTCATGCTGCGGTGTTAGATGTAGCCGTTACGAGGGTAAACAGGTCCTACAGCCATTGATCGATGATCTGCGCATGCTGCTGTGCTAGCGCCACTATCTGCTCTATACACTTGTCCGCCCTGGCCATGGCTCGTGGCGCACGGGCATTGCCACTGACAAGGGGGGCGGTTTGCGGCGCTGTAGTGGCTGTCGTACTGAAAGTGCATGCGTTCGTTGTCGATGCGCAAGCAACCGCAGTAACAAAAAGGGGTCTGACCCCGTTACTACTCAGGCAGTAACAGTAGCCTTTCACTACGCCAGATTCGAACCAAATTTACTTCCGCAGCATGGCGTGTGTAAACAATACGAAAAGGCGGGTAGACAATTTCCCGAATCTGCTCTTGGCCAAACTCCGGAACCATTTTTCCTGAGTCGGGATGCTCAAGTAGCCGTTGTGCCTTTTCTAAAATATTACTTACGAACTGCTGACCAATATCGGGAACTCCTTGCTCAAGGTAGTAAGCCTTAATTTCCAACAGATCGTTTAGCGCAGATCGAGCGATTGCGAGCTTCATCTATGCGGCGCCGAGTATTTTCTTGGCCTCATCCAGTGTGACAGTGTCGCCCTCACGAATATCCGCCAACCCTTGCGCCACAGCCTTAACAAAACGTAATTCTTCAACAGTGTTTTCATACTCTTTAAGACCTTGCACTACAGCCACCCCCCGACCTCTGCTCGTTAGAAGTATAGGACGGTGAGTCTCATTGACGCGACCCACCACTTTGCCAGGGTTGATCTTCAAATCGGATAGAGGAATAACATCCTCGGAGAATTTAGTTTGCATGGTAATGGCCTTATCGTGAAGTGGGCTATTAATAGCAGCTGTTAACGGCACCAGTCAAGAGTGGGAAACAGATCAGGGGGTCAGACCCCCAAAAAGGGGTCTGACCCCGTAATCGGGAGTTGGGTTTGCCATTTTGTTATGTCGCCTAGCTTTTCGTTTACCCACGCATCGTTGTGATAAGTATGCAGGTAGCGCTCCCCGGTATCACACAGCACCGTCACTATAGAGCCTTGGTCTTCGTGTTCGTGCATCTCCTTCGCTAGTTGCAATGCCCCCCACAGGTTCGTGCCTGTGGATCCTCCCGCCTTCCTTCCTGTTAATTTCTCTAGCCAACGCAGCGCTGCCATCGAGGCGCCATCGGGCACCTGAATCATCCTGTCGATTACTCCTGGCGTGAACGAGGGCTCTACCCTTGGCCTGCCTATGCCCTCTATGCGGCTTCCGCAGTTGCTGGTTAGGGTTTTGTCGCCGGTCATATAGCTCTCATAGAACACGGAGTTCTCTGGGTCCACGATCACCAGCTCGGTGTTAAAACGGCGGTAGCGAATATAACGCCCCAGTGTGGCAGAGGTGCCGCCGGTGCCGGCGCTCATAACGACATAACGGGGCAGGGGAAAGCGTTCGTGTTCCATCTGCTTGAAGGTGCTGTCGGCGATGTTGTTGTTGCCGCGCCAGTCTGTGGCGCGCTCTGCATAGGTGAATTGATCCATGTAGTGGCCATTCATCTCCTTTGTCAGGCGTTCAGCTTCGGCGTAGATCTGGTCGCTGCGCTCTACGAAGTGGCAACGCCCGCCATAGAACTCTACTTGTTCGATTTTGCCCTTTGCGGTGCTCTTAGGCATCACGGCTATAAAGGGCAGGCCAACGAGCCTTGCGAAGTACGCTTCTGAAATAGCGGTAGAGCCGGAGGAGGCCTCGATGATAGGGGTGTCTTCGTTGATGTGGCCGTTGCACAGCCCATAGAGGAACAGAGAGCGCGCTAGGCGGTGTTTTAGGCTGCCGGTGGGGTGGGTGCTCTCGTCTTTTAAATAGATGTCTACGCCTGGGTAGCAGGGCAAGGGGAGCTTGATGAGGTGCGTGTCGGCGGAGCGCTGGAAGTCTGCGTCGATTTTTCTTATGGCTTCGTTTACCCAGTGGCGCATGTGTGGTTCCTAGTTCTGGTATTGATGACACAAAGACCGATTATGGCGGGGTAATTTGACAGGAACAAGTATGGGGTCTATTTATTATTTAATGCAAAGTGCTCTATACTGTTTCTCATTATTTACATTAAATAGGTAATGTATATTATGAGAAACACTATTGTGCTGTAAGGTGAGTCTATGCCAGCAAAAAACCCGCATGTAAGCCCCGATGTGAAAGCGTGGGCAGAGAAAATTGGCAGCCAAATTAGGCTTCAGCGCAAAGCGCTAGGCGTTAATGCTACGGCGGTAGCGGAGTCTGCAGGGATGTCTCGTGTCACCTTGTACCGTATTGAGCAGGGTGAGCCATCTGTCACCTTTGGGGCTTATCTGGCTGTCTTGGACGTGCTTAATATCACGTTCGAGCTTGGCGCTGCGGTAGCGCTTGCGCGCAACCTGCCCAAGCAATTTGACGAGGGCTGGCTGCCTGTGAATATTGCCTTAGTGGACTACCCGCAACTCAAACGCTTAGCCTGGCAGATCTCGAATGTTGAGACTTTGTCGCCACGTGAAGCATTAAATATCTATGAACGTAACTGGCGACATCTGGATATTGCCATGCTTGAAGAGCAGGAGCGCCAATTGATAGACACATTGCGAACTGTGTTAAACGAAGGCGATAAGAATGTTTGAGCGCGCTCATCACCAACGGATTGCCCAGCTGCTGCTAGCCCTTAACGGTGATTTGTTGCGCGCACATCATTGCTTATTTGATGGGGGCACGGCGATTGCCTTGCGCTTTGGGGAGTATCGGGAATCGGTAGATGTTGGTTTTCTGGTCTCAGACCGAGACAGCTATCGTAATTTGCGGCAGCTGGCGCGTAGTGCTGGGGATTTGACCCCTTTTATGCGTAAAGGATTAGCGCCGTTTCCACTGGCCCGTGAAATTCGCATCGATCAATATGGTATTAGAACGATGCTTACTGTCTCTAACGTTCCAGTAAAGTTTGAAATTATCCTCGAAGGCCGTATGGAGTTAGATAGTCCTGCAAACGATGACACTATATGCGGCGTTTCTACTCTGAACCCTGTTGATATGGCGGCGAGTAAGTTTTTAGCCAATTCTGATCGGTGGCTTGATGCGGGTGTTTTTAGCCGAGATCTCATTGATTTGGCAATGATGAAATTACCGTTGTCGATTTTGCGTATGGCTGTGGTAAAAGCCGAGCAGGCCTATGGCGATGCAATCTTGCTTGATCTGGATAAAGCCATTACCCGTCTGGCTGAAAATCAGGACTTGCTTGATCGTTGTATGCAAATGATGGCTATAACCGTACCCAAAGCGCTGTTGTGGGCAAATATTCGTAGGCTAAGGCGCATTTAGCATGGCGAGCGTTCTGAATGTGTGGAAGATTATGGCCGGGTGATTTGACAGGAACAAGGTTGGGGTCTATGTATTAATTATTGAATAGATGTAGGAGCATGAATATGGACATGGACATGCAATACCCCCAATTCATCCACCACGGCGCCGCCGACGGGGTGACTGGCAGTTGCCATCGGTATGTGGCTAGTGACAGTGTGCATCTGCTGGTGGACTGCGGTCTGTTTCAGGGACGTGAGGCAAAAGGGGGGCAGGAGATTGATTTTGATCTCTCTTGTGTCGCGGCGATGATAGTGACACATGTGCATATCGACCATATTGGGCGCTTGCCTTACCTGCTTGCTGCCGGGTTTAAGGGGCCAATCTTGTGCTCAGCACCGTCTGCTAAGTTGCTGCCATTGGTGATCGAGGATGCGTTCAAGTTGGGCTTTACGCGTGACCGGCGGGTGGTGGAAAAATTTCTTAGTTTGGTGCAGTCACGCCTCATGCCGTTGGCTTATAACAAATGGTATCCGCTACGCAGTGAACCCTGTTTGGAGTTGAAGGTGCGGCTGCAGCGTGCTGGGCATATTCTGGGGTCTGCCTATGTGGAGCTTGATCTTAAACAGCGCCATTCTGAGACGACCGGTTGGAAATCACATAGAACGGTATTCTCGGGGGATCTTGGGGCGCCACATGCACCTTTGTTGCCTGCCCCGAAGGCACCTTATAAGGCAGACACGTTGGTGATTGAGAGCACCTATGGCAATCGGCTGCATGAGAGTAGACGCGAGCGGCGTTTGCGTTTGAAGGAGTTGGTGGAGCGGGCGCTGCGGGACCAGGGCACCGTGATGATACCGGCGTTTAGCATAGGTAGAACGCAGGAACTGTTGTATGAGTTTGAGTCGATTATCCATGATTTGCAAAAAGATAGTAGGAGCGCTAGCCCTATTTATGGGGGGCTTGCCCGCGAAGAGCCTGAAGTAGGCATTGTGCCGAGCAAGGCTCTTCGCGGGCAAGCCCCCCCTTACGAGGGCAAGCGCTCCCACAAGACATCCACCTCCGACAACATCATCAAACAGCTCGAGATTTGGAAAGACCTCACCATCATCGTCGACTCGCCGTTGGCGGCCAAGTTCACCAAGGTGTACCGGGAGCTTAAGCCTTACTGGGACGAGGAGGCTTTGAAGCGGGTTATCGCTGGGCGGCATCCTTTGAACTTTGATGGGTTATTAACTGTTGATAGCCACGGTGACCATATGCGGGTTGTAAACTACCTGGCAGAAACGAAGAAGCCTGCGATCGTGATCGCCGCCAGTGGCATGGCGGCAGGTGGGCGCATCGTGAACTATTTGAAGGCGATGCTAGGGGATGCGCGGCATAACGTGTTGTTTGTGGGGTATCAGGTGCCGGGGACGGCGGGGCATGAGATTTTGAAAGCGGCGCAACGTAAGAGCTCATCATCTGTGGAGTTGGACGGGCAACAGTATTCGATTCGCGCCGGGGTTGAAATGGTGGGGGGTTATTCGGCGCACGCGGATCAGGCGAATCTTTTGAGTTTTGTGAGAGGAATGCGGCACTGGCCTTCGCAGGTGCGGATAATTCACGGCAATGACGCTGGGCGCAATGGGCTTAAGCAGTCGCTGCAGCTTATGGCTCGCGATGTGGGTAGGGAGATCGAAATAGTTTTACCAACGCGGGAGTAGGGGCACTGGAAAACATATAGATTCGGTAGCTAATAGATAAAGGCAGCTAGAATATTCGGCCCTGAATTGATGACGATGTCTCATTAACGGCCAATTTTGTAATATTCAAGTCGAAAGACATGGCATCGAGCGTGTAGGCGTTGGGATGGTCGCTGCTTAGCCACCCTAGTGGCGTATCGGCGAAAACGCTCTGACAAGTGCACACGAAAAGTAGGCTGGCAAAAACTGAGCGGTGTGTAGACGTGGTTTTCATAAGAGGCGTGATGTCTTCCCATGGCTTAATGCGATATTTAATAGGGTATCGCAAGGGGGCTCAGAATCCTGATTGATGTAGAGCCAGAAGCTTACTGAGGTCATTGGCTATTGTCTATACGGGCGGGGTAATAACTCTTTACAAATTAATGACATTGCTGGTTCAGTTCAGGTGGCATCACCTATTGCCTTAACAAGTGGTCAATGTCATGAATTTTTTGTGTCATTATTGGGCAGATCGGCTAAACTTAGTGGCGCGTTGGGTGGAGGGGTTTTTGCACCCAGGGATTGTGCCTCCGTTTGAGTGTCAGGTCGCCTGCAGGCAAGGTTTGTGCCTTCGTTAGAGTGTCAGGTCGCCTGCAGGCAGGCTCCTACCCAAAATTGGAGCGCTGTTTCGAGAATCGGAGCGCTGTTTTAGGGTAGGAGCCTGCCTGCAGGCGACCAGAAACTCGCTATGGAACACAACGCGCCTGCAGGCGACCAGAAACTCGCTATGGAACACAACGCGCCTGCAGGCGACCAGAAACTCGCTATGGAACACAACGCGCCTGCAGGCGACCAGAAACCCGCTATGGAACACAACGCGCCTGCAGGCGACCGATAAACCCCAACCCAACAAAAACCATACAAAAATCTTCGGACCGCGCATCTATCTGCCGCTACCGAGGCGCGAACTACAGAGTCATTCATGCGTTTGAAATGTATTAAATTGGCAGGTTTCAAGTCTTTCGTTGATCCCACCACCGTAAACTTCCCCAGCAATCTGTGCGCTGTCGTCGGCCCCAATGGCTGCGGCAAATCCAATATCATCGACGCGGTGCGTTGGGTGATGGGCGAGAGCTCGGCCAAGAACCTGCGCGGCGAGAACATGACAGACGTCATCTTCAATGGCTCAGGCGGGCGCAAGCCAGTGGGGCAGGCCAGTATCGAGTTGGTGTTCGACAATAGCGACAACCGCATCAAGGGCGAGTACGCCCAGTTCAACGAGATCTCCATTAAGCGCAAGGTGTCACGCGATGGCACCGCGGGCTATATGCTCAATGGCACCAAGTGCCGCCGCCGCGACATTACGGATATCTTCTTGGGTACCGGCCTTGGCGCGCGCAGCTACTCGATTATCGAGCAGGGCATGGTGTCGCGCCTTATCGAGTCCAAGCCTGAAGAATTGCGCATCTTCATAGAAGAGGCCGCGGGCATCTCCAAATATAAGGAGCGCCGCCGCGATACCGAGAACCGCATCAAGCGCACGCGTGAGAACCTGGAGCGTTTGACGGACCTGCGTGAAGAGATGGGCCGGCAGCTGCAGCACTTGCACCGTCAGGCGCAGGCCGCTGAAAAGTATGGCGAGTTCAAGCAGCAGGAGCGCGAGCTCACGGCGCAGCATAGCGCCATGCGTTGGAAGACGTTGAATGACGAGCTAGAGTCCAAGCAGGCAGTGATCAAAGATCTTGAGGTGAAGATCGAGGCAGCAGTGGCCGACCAGCGCAGCGCGGATGCGCAGATCGAGAAACATTTGGTGGACAACACCGATTTCAACGACCAGCTCAGCGAGATCCAGGGCCGTTACTACAGCCTTGGCAGCGATATCGCGCGCATCGAGCAATCCATCGAGCATCATATCGAGCGCACTGGGCAGCTCAAACGCGACCTAGTGGAGACCCAAGAAGGTTTTGGGCTTACCCAGGGCGAGCTCGAATCGGACTTAGCCAAGTTTGCGACTTTAGAGGTGGAGGTCGAGCAGATCGAGCCGAAGCTTGAGGAAGCACAGGCCGTGGAGGAGGACTCTGCGTTCGCGCTGGAGGAATCCGAAGAGCGCATGCAGCAGTGGCAGCAGGAATGGGACGAGTTCAATCAGCGTGCGCAAGAGCCACGCCAGATTGCAGAGGTTGAGCAGTCGCGGATTCAGCAGTTAGAGAAGATCGTAGAGCGGGGCATCGACCGCAAGCAGCGACTTAAAGAGGAGAAGAAGTCACTGGGGGATAACCCGGAGCAGGGCGTGATCGACAATTTGTCGATCGAGGTGTCTACCCTCGAGGAACAGTTAGAGCAGCATCAGAACAGCAACAGCGAGCTGGCAGAGCAAGTAGAGGAAGAGCGTACCCGTGCGCAGGCCGTGGCCAGTGACCTGGACCGTGCGCGTAGCGAATTGCAGGGGCTGAAGGGACGGGCGTCGTCTCTTGATGCACTACAGAAGGCGGCACTGGGGCGCAATAACGAGGGCATGAATCGCTGGCTGAAGAGTAAAGAGCTACACGAGAGCAAGCGCCTAGGTGAGAGCATCCGCGTGGCCAATGGCTACGAGGCTGCTGTAGAGGCAGTGTTAGGCGATTATCTGCAGAGCGTGTGTGTAGAGAATATCGATAGTGTTGAGAGCCTGCTCTCGGAGCTGCCCTCTGGGCTGTTATCGCTGGTGGAAACCGGCGTCGTCACCGACAAGCCCGCTACTGCGGCAGGTCGCGTGGCACTGAGTAGCAAGATCGAGTCAAGCTGGGACAGTGCGGCATTATTAGCCGGCATCTATGTGGCCGAAGACGTCAGCGCTGCATTAAGCATGCGTGGCAGCTTGGCGGCGCAAGAGTCTGTGGTCACTAAGCAGGGCGTGTGGCTAGGCAAGTCATGGATTCGCGTGCGCAAGGCGGTGGACGAGAAGGCTGGCCTGCTCGAGCGCAAGGGCGAGATCTCCAAGCTCGAAGAACATATCGAACTGCAGCAGTCCCGCGTAGAAGAGTTAGTCGATACGCAAGCAGGCGCGCGCGAGGCGCTGCGTGACTTAGAGAGCCGTCGTGAAGACGCGCAGCGGCAGATCGCGCAGACCGCGCGGCAGTATAGCGAGCAGAAGTCCCAGCTTGGGGCCAAGCTGATGAAGGTCGAGCAGACCACGCTGCGCCGCGAACGCCTGCAGCAAGAGTTAGACGATTTGCAGCGTCAGCTGAGCATCGAGGAAGAGAACACGGCATTGGCCCGCTCCAATCTACAAGCCGCTCTAGATTCTATGGAGCAGGATACCGAGCGCAAGGAACAGCTATTAGCGCAGCGCGATGAACGCCGCGAGGCACTGGATCAGATCCGCCAGAAGGCGCGTCACGATAAAGACGCCTGCCACCAATTGGCGTTGCAGCAGCAGTCGCTGAACTCGCAGCTCAAGTCACTGCGTGACACTAAAGAGCGCATGGCCTCGCAGGTGCAGCGTGCCAAGGAACGCATCGAGTCCTTAAAAAGGCAATTGGGCGAGTCCGATGAGCCGCTGGAGATGAAGCGGGCGGAGCTAGAGACGCAGCTGCAGAAGCGCCTCGAGGTCGAGGAGCAGCTCAACGCCGCCAAGGCCAAGGCCGATAGCAACGAACATACGCTGCGCAATCTAGAGCAGCAGCGCTCGCATTTCGAGCGCACCGCCGTGGCCCTGCGCGAGCAGATGATGGAGCACCGCTTGCGCAATGAGGGCGATATGGTCAAGCGCGAGGCCTTAGAAGAGCAGCTACGCGACGCCAAATATGACCTGCACACTGTGCTTGCCAATATCCCCGAGGAACTGAATCAGGCGGCCTGCGAGCGCGAGCTGGAAGCCCTTGGCAACCGCATTCAGCGCTTGGGTGCCATTAACTTGGCGGCGATCGATGAGTATAAGCAGCAGTCCGAGCGCAAGCAGTATTTGGACTCGCAGAACGATGATCTCGAGCGCGCCTTGGGCACCCTTGAGAACGCGATCCGCAAGATCGACAAGGAGACCCGCACGCGCTTCAAAGAGACCTTCGACAAAATCAACGCAGGGCTACAGGAATTGTTTCCGAAAGTGTTCGGAGGCGGCCATGCCTACCTAGACATGACGGGCGAGGATCTGCTGGATACCGGCGTGGCGATCATGGCGCGGCCGCCAGGCAAGCGCAACAGCACTATTCACCTGCTCTCGGGCGGGGAGAAGGCGATGACCGCAATCGCACTGGTGTTCTCGATTTTCCAATTGAACCCTTCGCCCTTTTGTATGCTGGACGAGGTTGATGCGCCTTTGGACGATGCCAACGTAGGCCGTTATGCCAACTTGGTGAAAGAGATGTCCAGCGCTGTGCAGTTCATATTTATTACCCACAATAAGCTCACTATGGAAATGGCAAATCAGCTATTGGGTGTTACCATGCATGAGCCAGGCGTGTCGCGCATTGTGGCGGTAGACATCGCCGAGGCGGCGGAGCTGGCGGCGATGTGATTTGCACGGATATTTGATTTCGGCAGGTATGGATTGTGCCGTTGTTGGATTGTCAGGTCGCCTGCAGGCAGGCTCCTACCGAAAATCGGAGCGCTGTTATTGGGATCGGAGCGCTGTTTTAGGGTAGGAGCCTGCCTGCAGGCGACCAGTAGCTTCGATAGATATTATGCCTGCCTGCAGGCGACCAGAAACTCGCTACGGAATACCGTGCCTCCTACAGGCAACAATAAACAACCAAAGAGACAGAGCTGTAAATATGGGGCTTCGCGAACTTCTTATCCTGATCCTAATCCTCGCAATTGTGGGCGTTATTCTGCGAGGCTTGTTTGTGGCCCTGAGCTCTCGCCGCAGCCAATTGCGTATGCGTTTGGACAAGAATATTCCCCAGTATGACCCCGACGAGTTGATTCGCTCCGAGCTGCCCAACGGCGGTGCGCGCATGGTCGAACGCTCCTTTGCCCAGGTTTTGCAACAGAACTCCGAATTCTCCTCCAATGAGCGGCGCAAGGCCGGCAAGTCGGACCACGCCATTCCCGTGCTCATGGACACTGTTGGCGATGATGACGACGATGACCTTAGCACCCCCCGGCAGTCGAGCGTGGCCAGTGCCCGTAATGCGGCCCGCCAGAAACACTTACTTGGTCAACGCAGCGCGCCGATTGTGCAGAAGCCAGTGCATCGCCCCATCGATCGCTTGGCGGCCATGGCACAGAACAATCCCACCATTACTAGTGATCCTGTAAAGATCCAAGAGTCCCACGCCACTGAACATGAGAACGACGAGGATTTTTACGATGATCCGTTAGACCGCCATGTGTTCAGTGAGTCTGATGATCTTGACGAGCAAGAGGCAGAAGACTTCGAGGACGATGCCGACTCAGATGACTACGACGAAGACTATGACGATGAACGTGGTTTAGACGAATTCGATGACACTCCTTCGGAACAGAGCGTCGATGACGACGACGATTATGATGAAGACGACGATCTTGATGATGATCTGGACGAGAGCCCCTCAGAGGACAGCGTCGACCCCGATGATGATTCCGAAGAAGACTATGATGACGATGACTTCGAAGACGACCTGGATGATGCCGAAGAAGGTTCTGCAGCGCGCGCGGCTGAAAGCCCATCCGACTTTGACGACGACGATTATGATGAAGACGAGGATCTCTATGAGAAGAAAGCCTACGACGATCATGGGTCGTGGGAAGACGAGGACGATGCCGAGGATGAAGAAGTAAGCCTCGAGCCTGAAGAGTTCGATGCCGTCTACGGTGATCTAGAAGACGAAGAACCTGTTTCGGCGCAGCAAGATGCCAAGAGTTATGACGACGCCGACGATGGCTGGGACGACGACATTGAGCCGCAACCAGTGCCCGAGGAAAGTGGGCCACGGCGCTGGTTAAAATGGGCTGGCAACAAACTCTCTGGTAGGGGCGCAAGCAGTAACGAGCCCGTGCGCGAGCGCGACTTCCATGGCGCTGAACGTGCAGAACCAGTGTTAGGATTGGAGGGTTTCGACGAAGACCTAAGTCCGCCACGTGCCGCCAAGCCCGCGCCTGTGCCGCGAAGCGCGAATAGCGCGATGGACAAGTCGCACCAAGCGCAACTGAGTTTCGACGACGAAGAGGATGACTTCGAAGAGGAAGCAGAAACGCCCGAATATATAGAGGAAAAGCGTAAACAGGCGCCACCTCGTGCACAGGCGTTGCAGTCCACTGGGACTAAAGCGGCTGAGGCAAGTGCCGCGACTACTACCGAAGCTACCGTGCTACAGGATTACAGTGAGGTAATGGTCATTAATGTCGTGGCCAAACCAGAGCGCGAATTCTACGGCGTGGATCTATTACAGGCGCTGCTTGGCTCGGGTCTACGCTTTGGGGACATGAGCATCTTCCACCGCCATTTCGATCAGGACCCTAGCAGCCCCGTATTATTCAGCGTGGCGAATATGATGAACCCTGGCACCTTCGATCTGAATCAGATTAACGATTTCGCCACGCGCGGCGTCTGTTTCTTCATGACACTGCCCAATGTGGCCAATAGCATGCAGGCTTTCGAGAGGATGCTCGACGCGGCACAGCAATTACGCATGGCGCTGGACGGCGATCTTAAAGACGATAATCGCAGCGTAATGACCGCGCAGACTATCGAGCATTACCGTCAGCGCGTGCGCGACTTCGATCTTAGGCAATTGCGTCAGCCAAAATGACCGAGAATTTGAACCCCGGGCAAGCCGTTTTGCAGGAGCTAATGCAACTGCGGGCCGAGATTGCTCGCCATGATTACCTCTACCACACCCTCGATGCGCCCCTCATTCCCGATGCGCAATACGATCAATTATTCCTGCGTCTAGAACAAATCGAGCAGGGGTTCCCGCAACTCATAGTCCCAGATTCACCAACGCAGCGCATAGGCTCCGCACCTCTGGATGGCTTCGTTCAAGTCACGCATGAATTGCCCATGATGTCGCTGGCCAAGGTGTTCAATGGCAGCGACCTAATCGACTTCGAGGAACGTATCAAGAAGCGCCTGGATAGCGAGGCCCCCATTCACTATAGCTGCGAGCCCAAGATCGATGGCGTGGCAGTGAGCCTGCTCTACGAAGAGGGCGTGTTGATTCGCGCCGCCACCCGTGGCGATGGTGTCACGGGGGAAGACATCACCCACAATGCGCGCACCATTAAAGACGTGCCCTTGCGCTTGCGTGACCCCTCTACAAATGTAGGAGTCCGTGCCGGCGACCCAATACCACAACACCTCTCAGATGAAGGCGCGGAAATTAATTCGGCGCCAGCCATCCCACGGCGTTTAGAGGTGCGCGGCGAGATCTATATGAGCCGCTCTGGTTTCGAACAGATCAACCTTACTGCTATCGAGGCAGGCACCAAGACTTTCGTGAATCCACGCAATGCCGCGGCTGGCACGCTACGACAGTTAGATCCTAAGATCGCGGCAGCACGCCCGCTGCGGATGTTTTGTTATAGCGTTGGGGTGTTCGAGCCGGCGCAGGGTGCCGAGACACCTGCAAGCTTAAGTGCCACCTTCGCGCTCTTAGAGCAGTGGGGCCTTCGCGTGAATCCGGAGAGGCAACTTGTCGAAGGGGCGAACGAATGTTTGCAGTACTCGGAACAGTTGCTCGCCAAACGTCCCGACTTGGACTATGAGATCGACGGCGCCGTGATCAAGGTGGACCGTTTGCAGTTGCAAGCGGAGCTCGGCTTCAACGCGCGCACTCCGCGCTGGGCGATGGCTTATAAATTTCCCGCAGAAGAAGTCTCCACGGTTGTGCGTGACGTCGAGTTTCAAGTTGGGCGAACCGGCACTATTACACCGGTGGCGCGTCTCGAACCCGTCTTCGTTGGCGGCGTTACGGTCAGCAATGCAACGCTGCATAATATGGCGGAGATCGCCCGGCTGGGAGTGCGTATCGGTGATACGGTTATCGTGCGCCGCGCCGGGGATGTGATCCCCAAGATCGTCAAGGTGGCTACGCCGGAGGATGCGCAAGTCAATCTGCGTGAAGTGCATATGCCCGAGTCTTGCCCTGCCTGCGGGTCCGCGGTGGAGCCCGCAGGGGAGATTCTGTTCCGCTGCAGTGGCGGGCTGATCTGCCCGGCGCAGAGAAAAGAGGCCATTAGGCACTTCTGCGCCCGTGGCGCGTTGGACATCGAGGGGCTCGGCGACAAACTGGTCGAGCAATTCGTCGATGCGGGCATCGTGAAAGATGTCTCCGATGTGTTCCATCTAAGCTTTGCGGACATCGAAGGCTTGGAGCGCATGGCAGAGAAGTCTGCTAACAACTTACTCGCCGCTATCGACAAGTCTCGCAGCACCACCTTGCCGCGCTTCCTGTTTGGGCTTGGCATTCCTGAGGTAGGGGAGGCGACTGCACTGGCGCTGGCAAACCATTTCGGCAGTTTAGAGGTCTTAATGGAGGCGGATACGGAAAACCTAGAAGCGGTGGAGGACGTGGGGCCGATAGTGGCAGCCCATGTCGCGCATTTCTTCGGCAGTGAGGAGAACCGCGTGGTCATCGCGCGGTTGCGTGAGGCAGGCGTGCATTGGTCGGATGAAGAGGTAGCGGAACAGTCCGACGCCTTGGCAGGGCAAATTTTCGTGCTAACCGGCACCTTGGAACAGATGACCCGCGACGAGGCCAAGGCGAAATTGCAGGCGTTGGGTGCTAAAGTGGCGGGCAGTGTTTCCAAGAAGACCCGCTGGGTAGTAGCAGGCCCCGGCGCAGGCTCCAAACTAGATAAAGCGGTGGCGCTGGGGGTTTCGGTGATGGATGAGGGGGAGTTTATGTCTTTTCTGGAAACCCATGGATAATTCTACGGATATTGTTTATGGGTTTTTTGCAGGCAGGGATTGTACCTCCGTTCAAGTGTCAGGTCTCCTGTAGGTAGCATGGCATTCCATAGCAGGTTTCTGCTCGCCTGCAGGCAGGCTCCTACCCTAAAACAGCGCTCTGATCCAAATAACAGCGCTCCGATTTCCGGTAGGAGCCTGCCTGCAGGCGACCTGACAATCGAACGAAGGCACAATCTCAACCTATCCCCTTACGAGGGTGAACAGACAACCAATCAAAGGAGGGCACCATGCAAAAAATCACACTGATACTGCTCGCGCTCCTAAGCCTTGCCGGTTGCATGAACGGCCAGCCCAAGAACCTGCGCAATGCCTGCTCGATATTCGAAGATAACCGCTCGTGGTTCAAGGCGGCGGCGGATTCGGAGAAGCGCTGGGGCGTGCCGATTTCGGTTTCCATGGCCTTTATCTATCAGGAATCGGCGTTCCGGTCGCGGGCCAAGCCTGCACGAAGCCGCATTTTATGGATAATTCCGGGGCCTCGTCCGTCCAACGCCTATGGCTATGCGCAAGCGCTGGATAGCACTTGGGCGGATTACCAAAACTCCACCGGTAACCCGCGCGCTAAGCGCTCGAATTTCAGCGACGCAGTGGATTTCATCGGCTGGTATAACGCGAATAGCTATAGGCGCAATAATATCCCCCTGCATGATGCTCGCGATCTCTATCTGGCCTATCACGAGGGCAATACGGGGTTCGAGCGCCGCACCTATGCGGATAAACAATGGCTCATCGATACGGCCGCTGGCGTGCAGGTAAATGCAGATCGCTATCAGGGGCAGATTGATCGGTGCGCGGATGAGTTGGGCAAGAACTGGTGGCAACGCCTATTTTCTTAAGTAATGCCTCGATAACGAGGCTTTGGTAAAAAGGAGCAGTATGAGTTGGTGGGGTAAGGTTATTGGTGGCACCTTCGGTTTCGTCATGGGGGGGCCGATTGGAGCAGTTCTAGGCGCCGCTTTAGGCAATTATTTCGACTCGGGACTCGATGGCGTGTCCATCGATAGGATAGGCGGGCCGCAGACCAACGAGCGCGTGCAGACGGCATTTTTCACCGCTGTGTTCTCTTTGATGGGGTATATCGCGAAGGCCGATGGTCGCGTTAGCCAGGATGAAATCTCGCTGGCCCAGCAGGTCATGGGGCAGATGCAATTGCAGCCGGCGCAGCGCAAGCTGGCGATCAGTTTGTTCGAGCAGGGCAAGCAAGATAATTTCCCTTATCAAGAGGTCTTGGCCCAGTTCAAGCGCGAGTGCCAGCGCCGGCGCAATCTGATTCAGATGTTCCTGGAGATTCTCATTGCCACGGCGTTGGCCGATGGGAAGATGGAGCCGAGTGAGCGGCGCCTGCTGGAGTCCATGGCGGCAAGCCTAGGCTACCCGAAGCAGGCTTTCGATCAATTGGTCTTACGCCTTAGCGCGCAGTTTCGCTTTCAAGCGGAGGCGGCCCCTGCGGATCGTCTGCGCGATGCCTATAAGGTGTTGGGGCTGGAAAGCAGCGCGAGCACGGCCGATGTAAAACGCGCCTATCGCAAGCTTATGAGCCAGCATCACCCTGACAAGCTAGTCTCCAAGGGCCTGCCCGAAGAGATGATGGCGATGGCCAAGAAGAAGACCCAAGAGATAAAGGTGGCGTATGACGAGATCATTGAGCAGCGGGGGTAGGGTGCGCCACCCACCTTCGATCAGAGCGCTGTTTTACGGTAGGAGCCTGCCTGCAGGCGACCAGTAGCTTCGATAGATATTATGCCTGCCTGCAAGCAGCATGGTATTCCATAGCGGGTTTCTGGTCGCCTGCAGACAAATTAATTCCATAGCAGGTTTCTGGTCGCCTGCAGGCAGGCTCCTGCCCTAAAACAGTGCACCGACCCAGGAAACAGCGCTCTGATCCTTGATACAACGTTCCGATTTTCGGTAGGAGCCTGCCTGCAGGCGACCAGACACTCGAACGGAGGAATTATCTTTGCCTGCAGGCGACCTGACAATCGAACAAAGGCGCAATCCCTGCCTGCAGGCGACCAAAATTCTAGAAATCCCACGCAAAAAAAACCCGGTCAAGTGACCGGGTTTAAATTACTACTATCAAGGGAGAGATAAAATGAAACAAAACCCACAATTTTGTCTGCAAATCACCTACACCTATTATGACTATGATATTCCCGCTAAGTTCCAATGAATTTGAAAATAATTTAAAAAAGATTTTTTCCCCTTTTTGTAGAAGCCTGCTTTGCAGGCGATCTGCTGAAAATCTTCCACAGAACCGTTGCAATCACACCAGATCGCCTGCAAGGCAGGCTCCTACACGCAGTGCATTTTTAATGTGCAATGTACATTGATAAATCAATCTAAACCATTGTTATAAAACATATTATTTAAACTGTGCGAGCCTCCAGATGCAGCTCTTTCACTTGATCTAATTTGCTGCTGTTGCTGATCAAGCCGATGCTGGCCTGTTCTGGCAACAGATATCGGCCTGCCACACGCTGCAAATCTGCCATCTGTGTCTCTAAAACCTGCTGACGAAAATGCAGTCGGTGTTCACGGGTACGGCCAAACAAGTCATTGTAGAACGCTTGTTTCGCCTCGCCGGCGGGAGAGCTAGATTTATCCATACTGCTGATTACGCCGAGTATCGCTTCTTCCACCAAACTCTCGTCAGGTTTGCCACTTAGCACCCATTCTATGGCGCGATCGTAGTCTTTTAGTGTCTCTACGAGCCTTGGATCTCGGTAAGAATAGAAGCGGAAGGAGGCCGAGTTGCCATCCTGATCCGCGCCGCTGCCATAGGCACCGCCTTGCTCGCGAATAGTGCGGTGCAAGAAGCCGTTACGCAGGAAGCCGCCAAGCACAGACAGTGCTGCGTGGTCGGGGTGGGCTGAAGGCACGGTGGGGTAGGCCTTGGCGCAGAAATTTACCTGAGTGTTGGTGGTCCAGATCTGCCGCACTTGCTCGCGACGCTCGGGGAGTAATAGACCCTGGAAGCCGTCGCTAGGTGCATTCGCTTCACTCCAGCGCTGCGCGAGAGTCGCGGTCACCGACTGCTGCTCAGCTTCTTCCGCTACGAGTAGCACGCGTTTTGGTGCTTGCTTGAGTTTCTCGTGTATCGCTTGGAACTTGGCGAGTAGGGCCTTAGCCTCCTCATCGCTCTTAATTGCCTTGCTCAAGGTGCGTAATGAGTTGATGCCGGATAGGCCTGTGAAGCGGTGGCTTAGCTGCGCCGTTGGGCTCATGCCACTGCTTGCTAAGGTCATCGCTAATACATGGCCTTGCCCGGTGATGCTGCTCTCGCGGCGCGCGGTTATCTGGTCCATGATCTCGCGCAGGCGCTGCACTTCGTCGAAGCGAACGTCGTTAAAGGTCTCGAATAGAAGATCGGTAAGCGCCGCCTGATTGGCCGCCAGCGCTTTGCTGGAAAGCACGATTATCGCCTTGCTGTGTTGCTCGCTGTCGATAGTGCTGCGGATGTTGGCGTAGTAACCAACGCCGCCGCTAATGCTGGACTGCCATGTCTGCACCTCACCGTAGCTGCGCTTGCCTACGCCGAATTCAGATACGCAGGTAGTGTAGTAGGGCAGCACTGCGAGTAGTTCATCGTCTAACTGCGGCAGCTCGATAATCAATTGCTGATAATAGATTCCATTGGTGCCTTGCGGGTAAAAACTCACTGGCATCTTGCTGCCCGCGACGTCGATCTCGCTGTTAAGCGAATGCGGCGAGGGCAGGTCGGCGGGCACGTCTTCTAGGCCAACTTTGGGCAGAATCGAGGAGTCATCCTGTGCCTCTTGGCGCTCGCTTAGTTGCTTGCTGCGCTCGATGATCTGCTGGGCTTCGCCTTCGCGCAGATTGTCTTTGATTGCTTGCAGGCGCTGCACCTCTCCCGCGACTTGTCGTGCGGACAAGTGAGGGTCTGGCTGCAGAGTCAGTACTAGGTTATGGGGATTATCCAATAGGAGTTTCTGGATCAATTCTCCGATGAAATTTGGCTGGGCGACTTGCTCGCGCAAACGCACCAAGGCAGGGTCGATGTCGAGTACATTGATCGGGTCGCCGCCATGAATGGCAGTGGACAGGCTCGCGATGATGAGTTGCAACCCGTAGGGATGGCTGTCACCGGTAATCTCGCGTTGATGCAATTCTAATTGATGCAGGGCTGCCTGCACTTGTTCCTCAGGTACACCATCGCGCGCAAGAGTCACTAAAGTACTGCGAATTAGCGCCTCAACCTCGGCCGTGGCGTCTGTGGCGCAGCCTTCGAGCCCACACATGAAACTCATCTCGCGATTGCCGTCTTCTAGCCCGCACATGGGGGATGGAGAGGAGCCTAGCCCGCAGGTCTCAAGAATATTCATGAGAGGACTGGCGCTGTTGTCCAACAGCACGCTGGAGAGCAGCTGCGCCTGAAACATCTCATCGAGATTTGTACTCTTGCCAAGCAACCAGGCTAACACTACGTGAGTCTTTTCTTGGCTTTCGCCGTCCTCGCTCTCCTCGGCACTTAGCGGATAACTTTCTTCCACGCGGATTGGCGCAAAATAACGCTTCTCATCTGGCACATGGATGTTGATATCCAGCTTCTCGAAACGTGCCAGGGCCAGTTCGTGAAAGCGCTGCTGGTGCTCGATTGCAGGAATATCGCCATAGGTCATGAACACTGCATTGCTGGGGTGATAATGGGATGCGTAGAACTCCTTGAGCTCGGCATAGCTAAGGTCTGGAATATGCTCGGGCTCGCCGCCACTATTGTAGTGATAGGTGGTGGTTGGGTAGAGATATTTGCTCAGCGTTTGCCACAGAATGGAGTTCGTGGAACTCATGGCGCCTTTCATCTCATTGAACACCACACCTTTGTACTCGAGTGCGCTCTCAGGGTTGTTCGGCTCGCTGAACTCTAGGCGGTGGCCTTCCTGAGCGAAGTCCAGCTCGTGTAGGCGCGAGAAGAACACCGCGTCTAAATAGACCTCGAGCAAGTTGTTAAAGTCTTTGCGGTTCTTACTAGCGAAGGGGTAGGCGGTCCAGTCACTGCTGGTAAACGCATTCATGAAGGTGTTAAGGGAGCGACGTATCATCATGAAGAAGGGGTCGCGTACTGGGTAGCGTTCGCTGCCACACAGGACGGTATGTTCCAGAATATGGGCAACGCCTTTGGAATCCATGGGCACGGTGCGCAGGGCAACGAGGAACACGTTCTCGACGTCGTCGCTGGCCAGGTGAAAATACTGCGCGCCAGTGACCTTGTGTCGATACTCTTCCATCACCACGTTCAGGGTAGGGATGCGCTGGCTGCGTAGCCACTCGAAGGCAGGGTGAACCTTGGCCGGGGCGCTCAATTGGCTAGTTCCGGCGGCATTGCTCTGTGCCTGTGTGGCGGTATTACTTGCGCGTTGCGTCATGCAGTGACTCCTGATCGTTGGGTTTGCTATCCGGCTTTGAACACCACGTGGACAGCGAGTAGTTCAATACTAGCTTGCTTCATGCATTGGTGCAGCTGCATGGTTTGTTCTTTCAGATACTCGATCTCTGACACTCTGACATTGGGGTTGACCTGCTTTAATGCAACCAGACGCTTGATCTCGCCGGTCTGGGTCTTGAGCATGTCGTTGCTGGCATCGCCGACTTTAATCGCCATCTCAGCCTGCGCCTTTGCCTCGCCCTTGCGCAACATATCGATGATGCGTGCCTGATGCTCGCTAATTAGCCCTGCCGCCTCGTGCTTGTCGATATAGCGCAGTCTGTGGCGCACGGGGTCTAGTGACACCCTTGCGGCACGCTCTTCCTCGATCTCGGGCACTAGGGTGTAGCTGAAGCTAGTAGCCGGCAGATAGCGCGACATCTGCAGTTGTTTTGGGGCAGGGGCGAGAATGCGATAGATCGCCTCGATGACGAAAGGCTGTTCTGTAATGCCTGCCTCGCGTCCATATATGGCCGGCAATAAGCTGACGGCCGCACCGCCCTGCGGAGAGTCCAGCACCATGTCGATGGCGCCGCGCACCATGGGGTGCTGCCAAGTTAGGAACTGAATATCCTCGCGGTGCAGGCTTAATTGGCGTGCGAAGGTGACGCCGATGCCGTCATCTGGTAGCCCAGGGAAGGAGTCTACGATCATCTCCTCGGTGGGGTGGATGATGTAGCTCTCGTCCGGGTTGTGCTCGTAGTGGATGCCGAAGGCGTCGAAGGCCTCCTTCATATAGTCTTCCGGGGTGCAGGCCGCCTCGAAGTCTTGAATCTGCTGCACCGTCTGCTCTGCACTGGCTTTGTTAAACGAGTTAATTTCGAGGAGGCGGTCGCGGCCCTGTTCCAGTTCGGTGTTCAGCGTGCGATTGAGCTGCCTGGCATCCTGCAGGAATTGTTTAAATTCTGCCGAGTCGAGCTTGGGCGCCAGCAAGTGTTCGTGCAGCATGCTCTCGTACTGACGGTAGACTCGGAAGGCTGCAGGTGCCACGAATATAAAGGCATTGAGCGAGTGTTGATACCATTGGAACAGTGCTTCTTGTGCGCTGTCTTTAAAGATTGGCACATGGATCTGAATGGTGTGCTTCTGGCCGATGCGATCCAGACGCCCGATGCGCTGCTCCAGCAAGTCTGGGTTCAGGGGCAGGTCGAACAGGATCATATGGCGGCAGAACTGGAAGTTGCGGCCCTCACTGCCGATCTCCGAGCACACCAATATCTGCGCGCTGCTCTCCGTGCCGGCGAAGTAAGCTGCGGCGCGATCGCGGTCCAATAGGTCCATGTGGCGATGAAACACGCTGCTGCGGATACCGGCATTCACGCGCAGGTATTTCTCGAGGCTCATTGCCGTGACATCTTGGGCGCAGATGAGCAGTACTTTCTCGCCGCGATTGCTCTGTAGGAAGTCCACCAACCACTTCACGCGCGGGTCCACTGAAGTCCATGGCAGGCTCTGTTCTGCCTCTTCCTCGTCCATCAAAGCGCCGGCGCTGATATAGGCCATCTCGGGTTTCAGATGAGTTTCGAGCGCATCTGGTCTGACAATACGCAGGTCGTCATAGGCCTGGGGCAGTTCTAGGAGATGGGGGTGTACCTCGCGGCTAGGGAAGCCGGTCAAAGACTTGCGGGTGTTGCGGAACAGGATGCGCCCAGTGCCGTGTTGGTCGAGCAACATGCGCACCAGCCGCTCACGCGCCTCGTTCTGCGCTGTGCCAGTAGCGGTGCTAGAGGGCATTAGGGGGGCGAGAATTTTAGTCACATTCGCTGGGTCATGCCGCGTCGCCAACACTGCTTCTAGGTCGTCGAGTTGGGCGGCAGACAGGCTAGACTTGCTTACCAGCGCGTTGATGGTGGCGGCAAGGTCATGATAATGCGCATGCTCTTCGTGATAGGCCGCATAGTCCGTGAAGCGATTGGGGTCGAGCAACTGCAGCAAGGCGAAGTGATTCTCTTGCCCCATCTGCTCTGGGGTCGCCGTAAGCAATAGGATGCCGCGGCTGGATTCGGCGATGCGCTTGACCATGGCGTAGTCTGTGCGCTTCTTGCGGCGCGGGTCCGCGCTCGGGGCGCTTGCCACTGCATCGTCACGCAGATGGTGCGCCTCGTCGACGATGCACAGGTCCCACTCGCCATTGATGGCGAATTCATACCAAGCCGGCTGCTTCTGGAACAGGTCGACACTGGCCAGGACCAACTGCTCTTCCATGAAGGGGTTGCGGCCGCTGCCTTCCTCGTCGGCCATGGCCTCGAGTATTTCGCCACAACGCTCATCGTCGTAAAGGCTGAAATGCAGGCTGAAACGCCGCAGCATCTCAACTAGCCATTGATTGAGCAGGGCCTCCGGGACGATGATCAGTACCCGGCTTGCAAGACCAGTGACGAGTTGCTGTTGCAGGATCAAGCCCGCTTCGATGGTCTTGCCTAGGCCCACTTCGTCGGCCAGCATCACTCTTGGCGCAAAACGCGAGGCAACCTCTGAGGCGATGTAGAGCTGGTGGGGGATTAGATCGGTTCTGCCGCTACATAGCCCAAGTACGCGCGATTTCTCGATGTCGCCCAAGCGCTCCAGCGTATGTTTACGCAGGTAAAACCACTGCGAGGCGTCGGTCTGCCCGGAGAATAGCCGCTCCAGGGGCTTGTTCAAGGCGAGGGTGTCGCTGAGCAAGGACTCTGGCAGCTTAATAGTCTCGGTGACATCGTCGGCGAGATGGGAATGGTAGATGACGGTGTCTTCGAGGACAAACACCTCGATCACGATCAACTCATCGCCGTGCAGAGTCGTGATGGTGTCGCCGGCAGAGAACACGATGCGGTTTAGCGGGGCTTGTTGACGGGCGTAACGGCGCTGCTGGTCGCAGGAGCGAAAGGCGAGTGTGACGGTGCGGTGGTCAACATCCGCGACGATGCCTAGGCCCAGTTCGGGTTCTGTTTCGCTGAGCCAGCGCTGCCCGAGGGCAAAAGTTTGGAGGGTCTGCATAAAGCTGGGGCGTTTCCTAAGAGGGTTGTCGAGCAACGTATTTTAGCCGATTAGGGGGTGGCTTGAGAAACAAGATTCCCCAACCGGCGCAATTCTATTGTGAAGCTTCTACTGGCTGCGCGCGCGGCGGGCGCTCTAGCGACATCGGCCCAAAGCGGCCGGCCCGATAATCGTTAATGATTAGCTCGGCAACGCGGTTCCAGTCGATGTCATTATTCTTGCGTACGCAGCCGCGTGACACAGCGAGCTCGCGCAGGAAAGTTTCGCTCTCAGCAGGCAAATTGTCGACTTTGTAGCGCTCCTTGAGCCGCTCAGGGAACTGATCGATAAGCATCTGCGCGGCGAAAATTGCTACTTCGGTGGACTCCATTGCGGTACTGCGGATCGCGCCGGACAACGCGAGGCGGAAAGCTGCGTGTTGGTCTTCGAGCTTTGGCCATAGCACCCCTGGAGTATCTACGAGGAACCAGTGGTCGTTCATCCGCACGCGCTGCTGGCCCTTGGTGATAGCGGGTTCATTGCCGGTGCGGGCAATCTTCTTGCCGATCAGTGCGTTCATGATCGAGGATTTGCCGACGTTGGGGATGCCAACGATCAGTACTTGATTCTTGTGGTTCTGCTTCTTCCAGGCACGCAGAGCGGCGGCGTCGGGGTTGCTGGGCACTACTTCTTCTACCACGGGCTTGTTGGCGTTGACTTTGCGCATGAGTTTTTGGCACAAAAAGAGGACGTCGGAGGTCTCGAGACGCTTTTCTTTAGAACTAGTAGCGGCAAAGGCGAGTGGCTGGGCGTTGAAGTAATCGAGCCATTCGCGAGTAATATGTGGGTTAGCGAGATCTGCTTTATTAAGGACATGGAGGCAGGGTTTGCCTTTGCGCATGGCTTTTAGCATGGGGTTGGAGCTGGCTTGGGGCATGCGGGCGTCGAGCACTTCGATGACGACGTCGATGTCCTTAATCAGGGCGGCCATTTCCTTGTTGGCCTTGTGCATGTGGCCGGGATACCAGGAGATTGCCATAGGATATTTTTGTCTCAGCGTAAAATGAGCGCGAATTCTACCGTGAATGGGCTACTAATACACCTTATAAGGTAACGCGGAGCTTAAGCTGTGGGCTTGTAATGCGGGTAGCTTGGCCTAATATTGTGTGGTGTGTTAGAGCTTCGTAGGCCGCGCTGGTCGCCGGGTATAGGGGTTCTGGAGACGCCAAAGGGCGCACATCCCTGTGCAGGCTCCACGTGCGCCGTCCTGGCGCCCGAGGCTCCTGAGCCCCTACACCCAGCGCTGACTTCATGCGGTGGCCGGAACCTAAGCTATAAATTTAATGTGAATCGATAGAATATCATCGCATCTAATTGATTTAATTACTATAAAATAGTTAATAATCTTGCAGTCAATGTCGAATTAGAGACGCGGAGCCGGAGGGGAAGTGCAGGAATGTCGGGTCGCCAGGGATGGCGCACGTCAAGCCTGCACAGGGATGTGCGCTTTTTGGCGGTTCCAGCAATTCCCCTCCGGCCTCGTGGCTCGAGCTACGAAGTGATGCGCCGAAGTGATTCGACTAAGTGATTCAGCGCAAAATGCACTAAACTTAGGGAGCCTCTGAACAACTCTGATATATCTCTGGCCTTCAGGCAATCGTGCTGACAAGGCGCGTTTTTGAAGGCATGCGTCGGCCTGTCGAGAAAACGTAACGCAGGCAGCACGATTGCCTGAAGGCCCCGAAGGGCGGGCCTGTCGCGCGCCGCCGCTGCGTTGTCGTTCTTGCCAAGGGCTACGGCCATTGCCTTCGAACGACGCCTTGCGGCAACACGCGACAGACTCACGCAGAGACATATCAGAGTTGTTCAGAGGCTCCTTAGATATAACCACATGTACCAGAAAGACCGAGAGAACCTATAATGGATATGCAAACTACTATTGAGACGCGGCTGCGTGAGGCGTTGGTGTTGGAGCGCTTGGATGTGCTTAATGAGAGTCATAATCATGGCGGGCCAGGCACGCAGACCCACTATAAGGTTACGGCTGTGTCGCCTGAATTTGAGGGCATGGGTCCGGTGAAACGGCATCAACGGCTTTACGGTCTGCTTAATGACGCTCTTCAAAACGGTGTGCATGCCTTGGCATTGCACACTTATACACCCGCAGAATGGGCGAAGAAGAACGGCGCAGCGCCACTTTCCCCAGACTGTATGGGCGGCAGTCAATAGGGCCTTATGGCTTGCTTTATAAGGGTTTTTTTGCTACGGTGCCGCTGTTTTCTTAATTCAGGATAATGATTATTTAATGTTCAGACTATTTGCTTACCCAAGAACCTCAGCTCTTGTGCGCGTATGCCTGATCGTGATTTTAGCCTCCATGCCTATTGCGCTTTTTGTTAAGGCGCGTCACGTCGACGACCAAGTGGTCGTTGAGGATAGCAGCACGCAGAGCGAAACCCGCGCTGAGAGCACGTTACCTAACTTCGAAGCGATCACCAATATTGACTTGAAGAAGCAGGCTTTCTTCACCTTCTTCAAGAGCCATATCGAGGCCGAGAATCAACGCATCTTGGAGCGCCGCGAGAAGGTACAACTCTTCGCCAGTGTTTTAGCCGATGGCGGCAACTTGAGCGCAACAGAGCAACAAACCCTAGAAGAGATTGCCGTGCAATATCGACTACAGGGCAGCGAAATGTCGCCTGTTGATCTAGTAGACGAATTGTTAGTGCGTGTCGACATCATTCCCGTGTCGTTAGCCTTAGCGCAAGCCGCTACAGAATCGGCTTGGGGCACCTCACGCTTTGCTCGTGAAGGCAATAATATCTTCGGCCAATGGTGTTACGACGAAGGCTGTGGTCTTGTGCCTGGCCAACGTGCCGAAGACGCTAGCCACGAAGTTAAGTCATTCGCCACCGTAGAGGCTTCTATTCGCGGCTATTTGCGTAACCTCAACACTAATCCTAGTTACGCATACTTGCGTGAACTGCGCGCACAGATGCGCATGAAGGAAAAGCCTCTCGACTCACGCGCTCTCGCGCAGGGTCTATTGCGTTATTCGGAACGCGGTCACGTCTACATCAGTGAGATTCACGACCTTATCCGCATCAATGACCTGCTAGTCTGGGACGGACAGAGCTAAACCCTTTGCTGCTCAATCCTGATTCGTCGGGGTTGAGCGCGTCCAGTCCTTGGAATACCAGAAATAACGATTCGTGCCCCGCAGCGGTGCAGTGCACAGATAACGATAGCGGCGCGAATTGAAGGTCTGCTGCGTGCTTACTCGCAATAATCCCTGCTCCTGATCCAACCACTCTAACTCCATAGGCTGACTACCCGCATAACAGGCTAGCTGGCGGAAATTGAAGTCGCCCGGGGCAAACTGCAGGGTAAGGCTGGGGTTACGCTCTTGCGTCATCTGGCTCTCGGGGTCTACCTTAAGTAAGTGAAAAGACAGGGTCTGCACCTTCTGCTTGAAATCGTTCAGATCGGTAAAACTGCCACCGAAGGGAAAGCGGGGCAGCGCTAAGAAGTCCGAATCGAAACCCACTGCGCCAGACTGCTGGCCGATCCCCATAAAGCCCATCTCCTCTAGCATCGCCTTGTTGGCGAGGTCGTACTCGCCATACGGATAGGCAATGAACTTGTGATTCTGCCCTGTCTCCGCCTCGATGCGCGCCTGCGTCCGTAATAACTCTTCACGTAACCGCTGATCTCTCGCTGCATTGTCTTCCCCGGGCAAGGCATCGACCATATGCGGGTGGTTCTCCATGTGGTTGGCGATCGTCACGCCAGCAGCGGACATCTCTTGGATCTGCGCCCAACTCATATAACCTGCCATGCGGTCGTTATGGGGCTGTGTGTTGACGAATAAGGTGAAGGGGAAGCCGTATTCCTGCAGGATTGGGAAGGCCGTGTCGTAGATAGAGCTATAGCCGTCATCGAAGGTAATGGCCATGCTCTTATCGGGAATTTGGCGGCGTTCGCGCAGCGCCTCGAGCAGCTCTGGCAGAGGCATCACATTGAAACCGTCGTCGCGCAAGTGATCTAGGTGCTGCCTGAACACCGCGGGCGCAACACTCGTAGACGCCGGGGTCGATTCAGACACATGGTGATAAAGCGTGATGGTGGCATGTTCTGCGGCTTGACTAGGTGCGCTCAAAACGGCAAGGGCGCCTAGAAGTAGTGTGAGAGAGGTGTTAGTTCGTCGATTCATAAAGTCCTTTGTAGTGACAGCACTTAGTTTGGGCTTCGCTAATGAGTGTTTAATTTTGCAGTAAGCAGCGGGGCAAGAGCAAGGGCAGCGGCTACGCGCCTGTCTATAGACGACGACATTGACTATAATGCCCGCTTTTACGGCAGCGCTAGGGGCGGAACAATGTATAAAGGCAATGCGATTAATGTGACACGCCTAGAGGCGGATATCGCGCATCTTTGCTTCGACCTGCAAGGAGCGCCAGTCAACAAGTTCGATCGCGCCACGCTCGGTGAACTCGAACAGGCTATAGCAGCTCTGACCAAGGATGGCGGCGTTAAGGGGCTAATTTGTTCTAGCGCCAAGAGCAGTTTCATCGTAGGGGCCGATATCGCCGAGTTCACCGGGTTGTTCAAGCTTCCCAAGGCCGATTTAGTAGATTGGGTAGAGCAGAGCAACCGCGTGTTCACTGCATTGGAGGAACTGCCGTTCCCTAGCGTGACTATCATTAACGGCCACGCCCTGGGCGGTGGATTAGAGTTCTGTCTCGCCACGGATTACCGTATCGCAAGTCCGCAGGCCTCGTTTGGCTTTCCAGAGGTCGGCCTCGGCATTTGTCCGGGCTTTGGCGGCACGGTGCGTGCGCCGCGACTCATGGACCCGGCCGCGGCGATGCAGTGGATTGTTTCCGGCCAACCGGTAGAGGCCGGACAGGCGCTGGCAAGTGGCGCCGTCGACTCTATTAGCGATGCGGAATTATTGCTCGAAAGTGCGATCGAGCAGATCGCGCAATTCCGGCAAGAAGAATCCGCTTGGCGGGAAGTGCGGGCACTTAAGAAAGCCGCCGTCGCAATCGAGGCCAGTGACCTGAATGTTCTCGTTAGCAAAGCCCAGGCACTTCTCGCGAAGAGTAGAGATATTCACAATCCTGCACCGCAACGAGTGCTCGCTGCTATTGCGAAGAGTGCTTTAGTCCCCCGCGATGCGGCGCTCGTCATCGAGAAAAATCTCTTCGCCGATTTGGCACAGAGTGAGGTGGCCACGAACTTAATTGGCCTGTTCACCAACGATCAATGGCTGCGCCAGAAGAGTCGCCTCATTGGCAAGGCCGGCAAGACGGTAGGCAGCGCAGCGGTCTTAGGTGCTGGCATTATGGGAGGCGGAATCGCCTATCAGTCGAGCTTGAAGAAAGTGCCGGTGTTGATGAAGGATATCGCACAAGCGGGTCTTGATGCCGGTATGGCTGAAGCCTCCGCTCTATTAGGCAAGCAGGTCGCAAAAGGACGCCTTAGCGAGCCTGCTGCGGCGAGCATGCTAGAAACCATACATCCAAGCTTGGATTATGCTGGTTTCGATAAAGTAGACGTCGTGATCGAGGCGGTTGTCGAGAATCCAAAAGTTAAGAAAGCCGTGTTAAGTGAAGTGGAGCCTCTGCTCGGGCCTGACGCAATTCTGTGTTCGAATACTTCAACAATATCGATCACAGATCTCGCATCGGTGCTGCAATATCCGCAGCGTTTCTGTGGCATGCATTTTTTCAACCCTGTGCCCCTGATGCCCTTGGTGGAAGTGATACGTGGCGCGCAGTCCAGCGATGCTGCGATTGCGACTACGGTGGCCTACGCGCAAGCATTGGGCAAGACCCCAATCGTGGTGAACGATTGCCCTGGATTTCTGGTTAATCGCATTTTATTCCCGTATTTCGGCGCGTTCTCCCAATTGGTGCGAGATGGCGCGGACTACCGCAAGATAGACTCGGCGATGGAAACCTTTGGTTGGCCAATGGGCCCAGCCTATCTATTGGACGTAGTGGGCATCGACACGGCAGTGCATGCACAGGCCGTGATGGCGGAAGGCTTTCCGCAGCGCATGCGCTATGACTTTAAGTCTGCGATGGACCTATTCTTCGAGGCAAAGGAGTTGGGGCAGAAAACCGGCTCTGGTTTCTACCACTACAGCACTGGTCCTCGCGGGCGCATTGAGAAACAGATCGACGCTGCCATTGTCGCTCGCGTTGAGGCCTTACAGGGCAAGAAGCGAGAGTTCGACGACGAGGAAATCGTGGCCCGCATGATGTTGGCCATGTGCTTAGAGACTGTGCGCTGTCTTGAGGACGGCATCGTTTCTGACCCTATCGAGGCGGATATGGGGCTAATCCTTGGGCTCGGCTTCCCAAAATTCCGCGGAGGCCCTTTGCGTTATATCGATAGCATGGGCGCGCAAGCCTTCTGCGCTTTGGCACAGCGCTATGCGCACTTAGGGCCGTTATTTACGCCGCCACAACGCCTGCTTGAAATGGCGGCTAACGGTGAAAAATTTTACGCTTAGGTGCTAGGTGCTAGGTGCTAGGTGCTAGGTGCTAGGTATTAGACTTAGGCGAAATATTGATTAGGTTTAGGAGAACGACGCGTGACAGTAAGAAACGAAACCCCGGAAATGCGCCATGCGCGCCTGCTTAACCGCAGCCATAAGAATTTGCGGCGCGATGTCGGCAAGGCAGTGACCGATTATAAGATGATCGAAGAGGGCGACCTCATCATGGTGTGCGTCTCGGGCGGGAAGGACTCCTACGCGATGCTCGATATCTTGATAAGCCTGAAGAAGCACGCGCCCATCAATTTCAATCTAATCGCGGTCAACCTCGATCAGAAACAGCCGGGTTTTCCTGAGCACGTGCTGCCCAAATATCTTAGTGAACTCGGAGTCGATTTCCATATCCTGGAGCAAGACACCTATTCGGTCGTGAAGGAGAAAGTGCCCGAGGGCAAGACTTTCTGCGGCCTATGCTCACGCCTGCGGCGCGGCAGCTTATACACCTACGCGAAGAAGATTGGCGCTACTAAGATTGCGCTAGGACACCACCGCGAGGACATCGTAGAGACGCTGTTCCTCAATATGTTTTTCGGTGGGACCTTAAAGGCCATGCCGCCAAAGTTGCTTAGCGATGACAAGCAAAACATTTTGATTCGGCCGATGGCCTATTGCAGTGAGCAAGAGATTAGTCGCTACGCGAAGCTGCGCGAATTCCCCATCATTCCCTGTAATCTGTGTGGCACGCAAGAGAATATGCAGCGCCGCAATATCAAGGAGATGCTCAAGCAGTGGGAACGCGAATACCCAGGCCGGGTGGAGAGTATCTTTCGGAGTGTGACCAATGTGTCGCCTTCGCAGTTAGCAGACAGAAAACTGTTTCCGTTTAATGCATTGAAGGCAATTCGCGAGGACGCCCCAACGATCGATTTCGTGAATGTGGGCTAAGCAGCACTATGCAAATACCCTTTGATCAATTGAGTGCCGATACGCTCACGGCAATTCTCGAAGAATACGCCAGCCGGGAGGGCACTGAGTATGGCGAGGTCGATTATTCTCTCGCACAGAAAGTGGTGATGCTGCGTAAACAGCTGGAGCGTGGCGAAACCGGCATCAGTTTCGACACCCAGACGGAGACCTGTTCTTTGATTAGCCTTCGTTAGTCAGGATAAGAGAGAAGCAATGAGCGAGAAAACAATTCCCGGGAAGAGTAAAGAGGGCGGCGGGCAGCCCAGCGCGACACTTGATGCCTGTGGCTTATTCTGCCCGGAACCCGTGATGTTGTTGCACAATAAAATTCGCGATATCGAAGCGGGCCAATTACTCGAAATATTAGCAACAGACCCTTCGACTACGCGCGATGTGCCCAAGTTCTGCCTGTTCTTGGGCCACGAGTTGGTCGAGCGCTCCGAGCAGGACGGGCAATATCGATATCTGATTCGTAAAGTGTGAGCTCTGGGCGTTTGCGCCTGGTTCTTGCACAGCTAATTGTAGTAATGCCCGTTTTTGCAAAGTGAGTGCGAATGCCTAAACCCCTGTATTTAGTCGATGCTTCGATCTACATTTTCCAGGCATATTTCTCTCCACACTTAGAGGTCTGGGGGGAAGATGGTCGCGACCTGAGCGCATTTCTCGGCTATGCCCAATTCCTGCAACGTTTTCTGCGGCAAACGCGGCCCGAACATATTGTCGTAGCCTTCGATGAAAGCCTGTTCTGTGGATTTCGCCACACACTTTATCCCGGCTATAAATCCAACCGCGTATTGCCGGACCCAGACCTTGAGCGACAACTGTTCGCCTGTGCGGAATTGACTGTGGCGATGGGCGTGCAGGGTTTTGCCAGCAAAGTCTATGAGGCCGACGATATTATCGGGACACTGGCGGCGCGCTATCGCACAGAACACACGACTCAGGCGCAGGCGGGCGAACCCGTTTGTATCGTCAGCCGCGACAAAGATCTCGCACAACTTCTACGCAACGACGGCGATCATGTCTGGGATTTCAGTGGCAACCTACGCCGTTTCCACGACGATATCGTGCGCGAATACGGCATACGTCCGAGTCAGTTTCCGGACTATCTTGGCTTGGTGGGTGACGCGGTGGATTGCATCCCTGGGGTGCCCGGCATTGGCCCTGTTGCTGCCTGTGCACTATTGCAACATTTCCAGACTCTGCCCCAGCTTTACGACAACCTCGCAGAGGTCGCTAGCCTCAGTTACAGAGGCGCCAAGAAGGGGGCGGAACTATTGAAACGCCATCAAGAGATCGCGATGTTAAGCAGGCAATTAGCCACCATAGTCGAAGACGTTGACCATGCGCAGGAGGCTTTTTCTAGCGTTCAGTGTGCGCAGCTACTTTGGAGCGCGCCGCGGCCAACTCTAGTTGAGAACATTCTGCAACGCATGCAACTGGATAGCATTGCCTCCGAACGCTATCTCGCGCTGCTGGACTCACTTACTCCCGATAGGCAAGCTCTAGAAGCTGCCTCATGAAGATAGTAGCCGATGCCAATATCGTGGACGTGAGCGCCCTATACGAGACACACGGCGACCTAGCGCTTCTGTCCGGGCGTGCGCTTAGCCCAGCGGATGTACGCGAGGCCGATGCGTTAATAGTGCGCTCGGTAACGAGAGTGGATGCGCGGCTTCTCCAGGGCTCCAAGGTGCGCTTCGTGGCGACGGCGACGAGTGGTACGGACCACCTAGACCTCGCGTATCTGCGTGCTGCAGGAATCGCCGTGGCGGATGCTGCAGGCAGTAACGCCAATGCGGTAGTAGAGTATGTTCTTGCGAGTCTGGCGCAGCTTATTCTGACCAAGGAGCTCGATCTAGAGGGCCAGCATGTAGCGATAATCGGTTTCGGTCATGTCGGGCGCCGGTTATACGAGCGTCTTAGCAGGCTCAGTATTCCCTGCGTGCTATGCGATCCCTTCGTCGCTGCCCAGCAGAGTAACCTGCGCTTCTGCTCGCTCGACGAAGCTCTACGCGCGCCGATCATTTCACTGCACACGCCATTCACGACAACTGGGGCGCACCCCACTTTTCATATGCTTAACGCACATCGACTTTCCGCACTAAAGCCGGGGACAGTGCTGATTAACGCGGCACGAGGAGAGGTAATAGATAACGCGGCGCTCAGCCAGCGCCTGCGGCAAGATTCGGGGCTCATCACTGTGCTGGATTGCTGGGAGAATGAGCCGAGCATCTCGGCCGGACTATTGAGCCAAGTGCGTCTTGGGACACCCCATATCGCCGGTTATAGTGTAGAGGCGAAACGCAGCGCCAGTGAACGCAATTATCAGGCCTTTCTGCGGCATTTCGAGCTGCAAGACACGCGCTCGAGTGACGTGCAGGGGGCGGCGCAAACGCTGCTAATGCTAGCAAAGCTCGATGAAACCGATCCGCAGCGCCTGCTAGCCCATGTGCTAAGCAAGGCATGTGATGTGATGTGTATCGACGCACAACTGCGAGCGGGGCAGGGCGAGCCCGATGCGGCCCTATTCGATGCGATACGCAAAAAGATTAGCCAGCGTCGGGAGTTTTCGCACTACGCGCTAGATCTGAATGCGTGGCATGCGGAACAGAAAAAGCCCGTACTGCTTGAGCAATTACGGGCTTTAGGATTTAGCGTGCGAGCTTAGCGTCAGTCTTATCAGCGGTCTAACTAAAATTTATTACGCCTTAGGAAGTTTTCGATCTTCGCAATCGCCTGTTGCAACACATCGACAGTAGGCAGGAAGACGATACGCAGGTGGCAGTTGTCGTCGATATTAAAGGCACTGCCTTGCACCAAGAGGATCTTCTCCTTCTCCAATAGATCAAATACGAATTTAGCATCGTCCTTCACTGCGTACACTGCAGGGTCGAGACGCGGGAACATATAAATTGCCCCCTTAGGCTTTACACAGCTCACGCCTGGAATTTGAGTAATAAGATTCCAGGCCATGTCGCGCTGCTCGCGCAGGCGACCACCAGGCAGAATCAATTCATTGATGCTCTGATAACCGCCAAGTGCAGTTTGCACGGCGAACTGTGCGGGCACGTTGGCACACAGGCGCATATTAGAGAGGATTTCCAGGCCTTCGATGTAGTTCTCTGCCTTGTCTTTAGCGCCACTCAATATCATCCACCCGGACCGAAAGCCGGCAAGGCGATAAGATTTGGAGAGGCCATTGAACGTGGCGATCAGCAAGTCTTCACACAGGGAGGCTATGGGAATGTGTTTCGCATCCTCGTAGAGGATCTTGCTGTAGATCTCGTCTGAGAAGATCACGAGTTGGTGCTTGCGCGCTACGCGAATGATCTCTTCGAGCACCTCTTTGTTATAGACCGCCCCAGTGGGATTGTTCGGGTTGATGATCACAATCGCTTTCGTGTGCGTGGTGATCTTCGCCTCGATGTCCTTGATGTCTGGGAACCAGTCAGCGCCTTCGTCGCAGACGTAATGCACAGGCGAACCACCGGCAAGGCTAACCGCTGCGGTCCACAGAGGATAATCTGGGGCAGGTATTAGGACTTCATCGCCGTTATTGAGCAGCGCTTGCATGGCCATGACGATCAGTTCACTAACGCCATTACCGAGATAGATATCGTCGATGTCCACGCCATTGATGCCGATCTGCTGGCATTCCTGCATGATCGCCTTGCGCGCCGAGAACAGGCCTTTAGAGTCACTATAGCCTTGGGCGTTAGAGAGATTGCGTATCACGTCCTGGATAATTTCATCAGGCGCCTCGAAACCGAAGGCGGCAGGGTTGCCGATATTGAGCTTCAATATGCGGTGGCCGTCTTCCTCTAGGCGTTTGGCTTCCTCTAGTACCGGACCACGGATGTCGTAACACACCTGGCTCAGTTTGTCGGACTGCTTGATTCTCTTCATTGCATTGCTTCTCTGCTATCGCAGATTCAACCTAGTTGATCTGCGTATGGTAGTCTAGGCGTAGTGTGTTAGCCCCAAAACGGGGGTTTATGGGGCGGCTATTGTAAACCCCTCTTAGCAAAATGACATCGGTTCAGATAAACACACTTTCCACAACACAGGAGCTTAAGGCGACGATGGGCGAGAACATCGATACAAAGATAAAGCAGATAGAGGTAAAGTCAGACGAGGTGCTGCGTCAAGCGCTAGGCGAGGAGGGCTACCAAATCGTGCGCGAAAAGGGCACGGAGCGCGCCTTTACAGGCAAGTATTGGGATGAGAAGGCCACTGGCCTCTATCGCTGCTCGGTCTGTAATAATCCGCTGTTCTCGTCAGAGACCAAATATGATTCGGGAAGCGGCTGGCCTAGTTACTGGGAGCCAGTAGAAGAGGACAAGGTCATTACGGAGACCGATAAGAGCCACGGGATGGTCCGAACAGAGGTGCTGTGCTCTTATTGCAAGGCCCACCTAGGCCATGTGTTTCCTGATGGGCCGCAGCCTACCGGTCTGCGTTATTGCATTAATTCGGCATCCTTGCAGCTGGATCAAGACGCCGAGTAAGGGGTCTGCCCCAATTGCTGCTAGGGATTAGGGATTTGAAACTCTGTTGTCGGCCTAAGCCGCACGGTAATACCTGTCAGGACACGCCACGAGTACATCCATGTAGGCTCTACGACGGCATTCGACGGCCATGGATGGCCGAAGTGTCGAGAATGCAGGAGCAATTCATCGACCCTGGCCGTCGAAGGTCCTGCCAGGCATCACCGCACGCTTTAGGCCTGGTGGTAGCGCAGAACGAATAGATTGTTAGCACAAAGTGGAGGTGAATGGGTCTGACCCATTGCTGGCACCAGCCCTGCTCATTGAGCTGTGATTTCTGAGCCTTTGTTGAGCTGGAACGTCCCGCGTACAAAGTTACTGGTATTTGTTGCATCTAGCATCTCGAAAGCCCCCACGAAGCCAGCCCCCGTGGCGCCGGTAAAGGCGCCAGCAACTGAAGACGTGCCGTTAGTCAATACAGGTAGTATGGTGTTTGCCACATTGGGATCGATTGTGAGCTGTGTGCTCGCCGGGGTTAAGCTCACTTTGCCGTTACTATTAATAGTCCCTTGGAAACCAGCCACCCATTCTTGCTGAACAACGTTGCCCAAGTTAACTGTAACTGAGCCGTCATAGATCGTATTAGAGTCGAAGTTTACTTTCATGTGTGTGTTGACGCTGTTGATAGCACCATCGGTTATGCCATAGCTCTGAGTTGCGCCACTTGCGTTGGTATAATTGTATGTTCCCGTCATGCGGTTAATTACTATTTCAGGCGTCAGCTGCAATGACGAGAATAGAGTCTGTGCATCGGTCTTCAATTGGCCTGCCCAATTGTTTATCACGGGAGCATTCCAGCTGCCCCAGTCTACGTCTAAGCTTTCTTTTCCCGCGACCAAAGTGCCAGAGATATGCTGGTTAGCACCCGTGGAATTGGAGTTATTGAACGAGAATGCGGTAACGGCTTGGCTGCCACTGTTAATAAACATGCCGCTCATGGTGCCGTTGAAAGTGAAGTTGCTTGGGTTGTTGGTAACGCTGCCATTGCTTGTTTGAAGAACCGCATAAGCTCCGAACCCACCAGTCTTACTCAAAGCCTGGCCTGAGAAGTCGACCTTCCACGAGTATTCGTTGCTAGTACTAATCTGGAGGTGGCCGGCACTGATCGCGCCGTTGCTTAGATCTAGCGTGAATCCGAATTTGGAGATGTCGCCGGTACTAATTGCACCTACGCTGCCCCCGCCTTGCACCGCAAGCACATTGGAGTAACTAGCATATTTCCCCGTAAGCAGCCCAGGCGCACTTGGCACTGCAATGAACCAGTAAGCGTCTTGCGCAAGGTCACTGCCGGTGGAGTTGAAGCTTGTGCGACGGATAGGGGATCCGCTGTCACCGCCCCACTTTCCCCAAGACAGTAAATTGGTGAGGCCTGCTACGTTTTCTGTGAAGACCTGGGCATTGCCCTTGCGGAAAATCGCGTCGGGCACTCTCTGATGGAATGCCGTGGCGCTATTCCAGCCCGATGAGCCCAATTGATAGTCTGCGAAGAGGTAGTTGTTGGAGCTGCCTTTTTGCTGAGACTGACCACCAAAAATTCCATTAGTGAGCAGACCAGACGTGGCCAACATGCCATATTCGGCATCGGCTAAACCAATGACCTCCTCGCCGCTGAGATAGGTAGTCGGAGATAGCAGGAAGGTGCCGCGCAGATAGTGGCTGGTGTTTCCAACTTCTACATAGTTGTAACCGCCCACGAAGGTCTGCGCAGTGCTTCCTGAAAATCCTCCGACGATAGTGCCAGCGACACTCACTGTTGTATTATCGCGGCTCGCCTTTTGGGTAGTCACATTTTTAAGAATGCCATTGCTAATTGTGCCTGAATAAGCAAACTCCCATTCAGTACTGCCGCTGCCAGAACATGCGGCATTGAGGCATAAATTTAGGAGTCCATTGGTGAGTGCGCCAGTTCCGAAATTTACATCAAACACGGATTTCATCTCAACAACGCTGGCATAGGTGTGATTGAGCGAATCACTTACCTTGCCGAACGATGAAGAGTCCGCGCCGGCATAGGTGCGGCTAACACTGCCAATGCTTGTGAATTGCACAGCAGTGGTTGGGATAAAATTAGCGTAAAGAGAAGTCTCAGAAAGAGTAGTGAACTGCCTATTGTCTGCATAGTTCGTATACACTTTTGCGGCAGCGCTCGTCCATTTCCCCCAATTAACATTTGAATCATTTATAGCAGAATTTTGGTTTTGATAAGACGCGTTATTCCGGTCAATGATGAGACTCGGCGTCTCATTTGTCGCTAAGATATTGTCGAGATTTGCACTCACTAGTCGCTCGGTAGCGCCTGCGTAACTGGCATTGCCAGCACCGTCATTGACAGTCACGTTTCCTATAGCACTCAGCCCCGCGGTACCTGATATTGACTGTGACAGAGCGAAACCAAAACGGCCACTGTTAGTGAACGCACTGAAGTCTGAAGATTGATAGACTGGCGTTAAAACAACTCGCGGATTCAACTCCGAAGTGCATAACATATTAAGCAGCCAAAGCTGCCATGTGTGCTCGCATTAAATACGCAGGCGTTTTAAATGCAAGCAATTTTCTTGGTCGATCATTGAGTCGGTTAACGAC
>Ga0335398_10001491_pt1 | contig 40105 bp, 40 predicted proteins | sample BON03_FD_205742 | JGI IMG/M metagenome (GOLD analysis project Ga0335398, IMG submission 205742) | Freshwater microbial communities from Lake Bonney liftoff mats and glacier meltwater in Antarctica - BON-03 (spades assembly) (version 2) | ecosystem: Environmental > Aquatic > Freshwater > Ice >... | reverse complement strand
GTTGCGGGGCCATCGCGGTCGAGAACCTCAACTTCGTTGACGCCCGCATGACCGGGCGAGAAACCATGGGACGCGGGAAACGCGGGAGAACTTTCCGCCGCACCGTCGCCGCAATCCCGACCGCTAAATTTCGGGAACGGCTCGTCGCAATGGCGTATCGATCCGGCCTTTGGATTGTGGCGGTTGACCCTGCCTACACGTCACGTTTCGGTCACCAGCATTGGACGAAACCACTCCAACAACAATCTTCGGCCAGCACTGTCACGCGCCATCACGGCGCAGCGGCAGCGATCGGTCGACGCAGTCACGACACGAAAATCGGGCGACGGAAACCGGGCCTTCGGCAGCGACAGAGGACGCCGCTGAACCATCCCCAATCCAGGCCCGACCGAAAGGCCGTGACTGCCGATGATCGGAACAAGCACTCGCCCCACCTGCCGCGCCAACCGAGGCGACCAGGTTCAGCGAGTGCCACCGACCATCAGCTCCCAAAACCGTTCGGGGAGCACACCGAGCAGAACTCACTTACGCTCAGTGTTTAGGAACGGTATGCGAGGGTGGAGTCATGAAGTCAGCCGATTGGAAGAACCGAGAGTTCGATGTCGTCGTCTATGGGGCCACTGGCTTTGTTGGCCAGTTGACCGCGCAGCACCTAGCGCGGTTCGCACCGAGTGGGGTGAAGATCGCCCTCGCAGGACGGTCGGCCGAGAAGCTGGCGCAGGTTCGTTCCGAGCTGGCGCCAGCCGCTAGTGAATGGCCGCTCCTGATCGCCGATGCAGATGACCTCAATGGCCTCACAGACATCGCGGCGCGGACGCGAGTGATCGCGACCACGGTCGGTCCCTACGCGAAATATGGCAAATCGATCGTTCAAGCGTGCGCCGAACAGGGCACCGACTACGTGGACCTCACCGGCGAGGTGTTGTTCGTTCGCTATTGCGCGCAGCAGTGGGATTCGACGGCGAAGGAGACTGGCGCTCGAATCGTGAACTCATGTGGCTTCGACTCGATCCCGAGCGATCTCGGAGTGTGGCTAGCGGCGGACTTCGCGGCGAAGCAGGACGCGGGGTCTCTGACGGACACCACCCTCGTGGTTCGTCAGATGAAGGGCGGATTCAGCGGTGGAACCATCGACTCAATGCGTAACCAGGTAGATGAGATGAAGGCTGATCCCGCGCTAAAGTCGATCATCGAGGACCCCTACTCGCTCAGCCCGGGTCGCGACGATGAGCCGGACCTCGCCGATTGGCCGGACACGGCGAAGGCCGCCTATGTGGGTGACCTTGGTGGGTGGATTGGGCCGTTTGTGATGGCGGCCTACAACACCCGAATCGTCCGCCGCAGCAATGCACTCTCGGGTTGGTCATACGGACCGAACTTCCGTTACCGCGAGGTCAGCGCGTTCGGTAAGAAGCCGTTCGCGCCGGTGATCGCGGCTGGGATGGCGCTGGGTCTGGGATCTATGGAACGGGCGATGGCACTGCCGCCGACCCGTCACCTCTTGGACCGTGCCCTGCCAAAACCTGGCGAAGGGCCGTCCGAGGCGCAGCGCGAGGCGGGTCGATTCAAGATCGAGGTGTACGCGCACACCTCGAGCGAGCAGACTGTGAAAAGTACGATCGGCGCCAAAGGTGATCCGGGATATGCCGCGACTGCGGTGATGCTCTCGGAGAGTGCACTTTGTCTCGCGCTTGACGCGGACTCGCTACCGGATCGGGCAGGTGTGCTGACACCGGCGACGGCGATGGGGGAGCAGTTGGGTAAGCGCTTGCAGTTGGCTGACTTCACGGTTGAGGTTGACTTCGCGTAGCTGATGGTGGTTTGGCGCGCATATTGCTGACAACCGAGTTGCGCACCTGCCACTGTGAGCGGCAGGCTAGGCGGGACGACCAATCAGCAATCGGAGGAACAGTGACCAAGCACATCGATACCGTCGATCAGTACGCGGCAAGCACCGACCAAATGTGGGCCATGCTGCAGGAACAGGCGTACTGGGACGGGAAGTACGCAGCGCTCGGAGCGACGAATCTCGAATGGCTTGAGTTCACCCCAGCAGGAGACACCCTGAAGGTGTCATCCGTGCGTCACGTCGTGACGCACCTGCCGTCTGCAGCCAAGAAGATCATCGGAGAGACCGCTGAGGTGACACAGACCGAGGAGTGGACTCGATCGGGTGACGAGCTGTCGTCCAAGATTACGATTGCTACCAAGGGCGCGCCCGGCGGATTCAACGGATCAAGCAAGATCGCTCCATCTGATGCCGGTAGTTCGTGGTCGACCGAGCTTACTATCAAGATCACAATCCCATTCCTCGGCAAGAAGCTTGAAGCTGCCGCGTACGACGAGACTGGCGACAACTTCGTCAAGGAGAAGGCGTTCAACGACACGTGGCTCGCTGAGCACTGATCGGTAAGAAAGACGGATACTTCGTACACAGAGCGTGACAATCGGACTGTGACCCTTCCCACAACTTGCGAAATTATGTCCGGATAAGACCGAAAAGCGAGGTGGTTATCCACAGGGCAAGCTACAAAGGTAAGATTTTGGGTTGAACTGGAAGCGTCAACCTGGGCAGGGTGGGTGTTGTCCCACCGTCCCCCCACACGCTTGGATGTTCATGAAGAAGTTCGCCCTCACTGTCGTTGCCGCTACGTCATTTGGTCTCGCTGGTTCGCTCGTCGCTGCTGCACCCGCTGGCGCGACGTCGCCAGGGATAGCGCCGGTATCCACTCCCGCGACTACCTCGTCCGACACTCGCGTCGCACCGACACCTAAACCTCGCGTTGCTGGTGTGCCGGCCTCGATCGCTACCAAGCCCTCTGCATGGCGCGGTAAGGCTCTGGTGCACCCGAACGGTTCGTCGTTCCCTCGCAAGGTCTCCCGGTGGGCAAATCTGGTCAGCGCAATCATGGCCGAACATGGTGTGAAGCGAAAGCGTCTGGCGGGGATCCTCGCGCAGATTCAGCAAGAGTCAGGCGGCCGTAAGAACGCGATCAATAACTGGGATAGCAATGCCAAGCTGGGAACCCCCTCGATGGGACTGCTGCAGGTGATTGCACCGACTTACGTCTACTACGCAAAGAGCGGTCTGAAGTCCGTGCAGTACCAGCGCGTTCCGTACGCGAACCTTTGGGCGGCGTTTAACTACGTGAAGTCTCGCTATGGGATGTCAAAGTTCAAGTCGTGGTCCAAGGGTTACAACCAGGGCTACTAGGCGCACGAGGGTTGAGCCAGTAGTTACTCAGCGTCACTCGGCGAATACGTCGTACGCCACAAAGATGTCCCGGAATCGAGACATCCAGGCGAGCAGGCACTCCGAATCACTTCCAAAGACTCCACTCGGGGGTCGAGTAGATGAGGAGTAGCAATGAAGTCTCGTAAAGCACTAGCCGTAGGAACTGCAGCAACCGCCGCTCTGGCGATGGGCGTCAGCGCTCTGTCCGTCGGAGCCGCAAGCGCAGCGCCAGGAACCACCAGCCTCGCAGAGGTGCTGACGAGCGACAACAACAAGTTTGATCGCAACTCTGCCGACTTTGATGTCGTGACCGAGGCGGTGTTGGCGGTACTCGCGGCCAAACCAGATTCACCGGTTGGATTGCTCGCCGACGGCAGCGTCAAACTCACCGCGTTCGTTCCGACTGACAAGGCATTCATGAACCTAGCCAGCGATGTGACTGGCAAGAAGGTCAAGAACGAGAAGAAGGCCTTCAAGATCGTGGCCTCGCTAGGAATCGACACGGTCGAGACCGTGCTGCTCTACCACGTGATTCCAGGAGCGAAGATCAACGCCAACAAGGCCTCGAAGGCCAACGGCGTCAAGCTGACGACGGCCCTCGGCAGCACTGTCAAGGTCAAGGTCAAGTCTCACCCGACCCGGATCAAGCTTGCCGACAAGGACCGCAACGACAAGAACGCGAAGGTTCAGATCGTCAATATCAACAAGGGAAACAAGCAGATCGCCCACGGCATTAGCCAGGTACTGCGTCCCGTCGATCTCTAAACAGTCTGTGCAAATGGAACGAACCCGGTGCCGATCGCACCGGGTTCGTTCCATTTGTGTGGGAAGTGCGAGGATATGTGTATGTCTATTAAGGTCGAGGCGCGCGATTCGGTCGCGGTTCTCACATTTGATGACGGAAACGTCAACGCAATGAGCTACCAGTTCCTCACCGACGCCCTCGCTGGTTTCCAGCAGGCGGCTGCGGATTTTGATGCTGTTGTGATCGCCGGTAATGCGAAGTGCCTGTCGGCCGGTTTCGATTTGACGGAGGTCACCAAGGGCCCCGAGCAACGCGACGCCATCATTAGTGCTGGCGCCGAGCTCTTCTTCTCGATCTTTACGTGTCCAAAACCTGTCGTCGTTGCGTGCACTGGGCACGCTGTCGCCGGGGGAGTCATCTACCTGTTGGTCGCTGACACTCGTATCGGACGCACCGGCAAGGTGCGGATTGGCTTCAACGAGGTGTCTATCGGAGTTCCGATGCCTGAGTTCGGTATCGCCTTGTCCCAGTACCGACTGTCACCTCCCCGAGTCGAGGAGGTCCTTCTCGGCGATATGTATAGCAGCGAACAAGCGGTGGAGATCGGGTTGCTCGATCGAGTCGTCGACGGAGAGGCTGCTGATGTTGTTGACGCCGCAGTGGCGCGCGCAGTCGAACTGGCGTCACGAAACGCAGATGCATACGGTCAAACGAAGTTGGCCGCGCGATCCGAGTTAATCAAGCGCTTTGGGTTCGAGAGCCCCTAACTAGAGGCGCTACGGACTACGAGCCGGGCTGATTCCGCGCCTTAGACGTCGTCTTCTTGGCCGCCGCTTTCTGTTCGGCAGCCTCTTCCGCAGGCTTCACCGCGGTGGTCTTCTTGGCCGGAGCCTTCTTAGCCGCGGTGTTCTTTGCCGGAGCCTTTTTCGCGGCGGGCTTCTTCGCGGCAGCCTTCTTAGCGCTTGCGCTGGAACCGTCACCGTCGAACTTGCGCTTCTTTGGGTACTCCTTGGAGGGCTTTGTGTCTGTCTTGCCGCCGGTACGCTCTTCCTTCTCTCGATCCAAGCGCTTCACTGGATCGACGTGGTCATCAAGTTCGGCTGGTCCCATGATCGTGAGCATGGTCCTCTTGGTGAGGTACTTGATCTTGTATAGGAGGTCCATAGCTAGCTCCTGCCGTATCTGCCAATGAGTCACCTGACACTACTACCTCGGAGTGCCTTAACGAAAGGCGTGATCCCCGAGTAGCCCTCAACTGCCGAAACCGTGACACGTCAGCGGCAGCGCTCTAGGCCGTTAGGTCTCTGGGTCGATCGCTGGGTAAGGTCTGGTTATGGTCCTCGCAATTATCGCCGTCGTGATCGTCGCAGTGCTGCTCATTGCGGTGTGGCAGTTCAACCGCCTGCGCCGCTTTATGGTCAACGTGGATGAGGGCTACGCGCAAATCGAGGTGCAGTTGACTCGGCGTGCGGATCTCATCCCGAACTTGGTAGAGACAGTCAAGGGATACGCCAAACACGAGAGTGCGGTCCTCGAAGCGGTCACGAATGCACGAGCCGCCGTTAAAGACGCCGATACCGTGTCACAGACGGCCGCCGCGGACGGAGCACTCACGTCCGCGATCGGCGGCGTGATGATCGTTGCCGAGAACTACCCAGATCTCAAGGCCTCATCGAACTTCCTGCAACTCCAGGAGGAGCTCACAACGACCGAGAACAAGGTTGCGTTCGCTCGGCAGTATTACAACGAGAGCGTCCGTGCGCTTAACACAGCGTTGGTGACGGTCCCCTCAATGTTCTTCGCTGGCCTCGCCAAGGCAACCAAGCGCGAGTTCTATGAGGTGCCCGACGAGGGTCATCGCCTGACGCCGGATGTCGGGTTCTCATGAGTGTGTCGTTTCGCGCACAAGAATCGAAGAACAAGAAGAAGACAGTGATGCTGCTGTTCTTCATGTTCATCATCGTTGTGGCGGCGATCTGGGCGGTTGCTCAACTCACGGGCAACGGTTCCTTCTGGGTGGTTCCGATTGCGGTGGGGATCGCTCTCATCGGTGTCTGGGGATCGTATTGGTCCAGTGACAAACTCGTGCTCAAAATGACTGGTGCCCATGTCATTAGTCACAGTGACGCGCCGCTGCTGTTCAACGTCGTCGATGAGGTACGGATAGCCGCTGGCTTGCCGATGCCCACGGTGGCGATCGTAGATGACCCGGCGCCGAATGCGTTCGCTACGGGCCGCAACCCAGAGCACGCGGTGATTGCCTTCACGACCGGACTTCTGGAGGTGATGGATCGCGAAGAACTCCAAGGTGTGACCGCGCATGAAATGGCCCATGTCGGCAATCGAGATACGCTCGTTATGGCTGTGGCCGCCACTACGGCTGGGCTTGTGGCGATCATCGCCGATATCGGACTTCGGATGACGTTGTTCACCCGGCGCGACAACAATAATCCGATCTTGTTGATCGTGAGTCTCGTTGTGTTGTTGCTGGCCCCGATAGCAGCACTGATGTTGCGCTCGTCGGTGTCGCGTAAGCGTGAGTCGCTAGCGGATGCGACGGCCGTTGCGTTCACACGAAATCCCACCGGACTACGTCGGGCACTCGAGACTCTCGACGCGAACTCCGCAGTCGTGCACTCACGGTCAACGGCCGTCAGCCATGTGTGGATCGAATCCCCGCTAGACGGGAAGACGAAGAGCATGTTCGACACTCATCCGCCGTTGTCGGAGCGCATCGCGATCCTGCGCACGATGGAACAGTCCGGACCGCCGCCCCAATGACGCCGACGCGGGTCTGGGGGATCGCTGGAATCCTCCTAGGAATCGCTGCCTGGATCGGGGCCGGTGCCTTTGGGATATCGGCCTTCGGAAGCGTCGCGAATTGGCAAGCCCCGGGTACTCAGTCGATCAACCTTGCATCCGGAACCTGGTCGATTTTTCAGATTGTCGATCCTGATAGCGGTGCGATCACCCCCGACCAAGTTTCGCGAGAGCGGACCATGACAGTTGAGCAATTGTCTGTCGCGTCTCCATCAGGTCAAAGCCTTGAGCTGACCTGCTTGTATTGCGGCGGCCAAGACCCGTTGACTGCCCCAGTTGATCTGCAGTTAGCCAACGGAATCGCGAGTTTTCAAGCGACTGAACCGGGTGCCTACGTCGTGACTGTCAATGACGCCACGAGCGCTATGGCCGTTGCGAACCCAGTCCAGCAGCTGAGCAACGTCATCGCCTATATCGCGGTCCTCGGGATTGGCGGCGGATTCTTGATCACCGCCGGAATCGTGTTGGTCGTGAGGGGTAGATCTCCTGGCGCGATGCAGGAATCGGGCGAGGGGTCGGGCCCCGGGGTGGGTCAACCGATGGCACCGACAAGCTCGGGGGCCGCGGCTGAACCAGGCTGGTACCCCAACCCGTTCCAGCCTGGCACCGACTCACAGATGTGGTGGGACGGCAAGCAGTGGACGAGCAACTGGCGCTAGTTCTAGCTGGCTGTGACCCGCCACGCTCGTAGGAGGTGGGCGGCCCCAAGGTCGTAAATTGCGGATGTAGCATTGAGATTTCGAGATTGACCAATACCCTTGGAGGAAATCACTACATGGAAACTTTTGGCGATATCTTCTTGACCACATTGTGGATCTTCTTCTTGTTTATGTTCCTGATGGTCTTGTTCTACATCTTCGGAGACATCTTCCGTGACCGCGAGATGAGCGGTTGGTTTAAGGCGATCTGGGTCTTCTTCCTGATCTTCCTGACGCCGATCACCGCCCTTATCTACCTGATCGTTCGTGGCCGTGGAATGCAGCAACGGACCCAGGAAGCAATGGCAGAGGCCCAGAAGCAGCAGGATGCGTATATTCGCGAGGTTTCCGCGACTGATCCCGCTGATCAGATCGCGAAGGCTAAGCAGCTTCACGAGGCAGGCACCATCACCGAAGCAGAGTTCGAGCAAATCAAGGCGAAGGCTCTAGCCTAAATATCACATCCAGATTTCGGGCTTGAAAGCTCGATTAGCGTCTCCCTGGCCTAGTGCTAGGGAGACGCTAGTTGGTTGTCCCAGCTACACCAGTGTGCGCAGCCGGAATCGTTCCGAGTCGGCCGTCCTGGAAGTCCTCGTAAGCTTGCACTAGTTCGGCCTTGGTATTCATCACGAACGGTCCATACATCGCCACCGGTTCACGGATCGGCTGGCCGCCGAGGATAAAGACATCAAGGTTTTGGTGGCGGGCATCTTGTTTTCGGTTGGCGGTGATCGTGATGCTGTCCCCGCCACCGAATACCGCCAGTTGTGCAGAGTCGATGGGTCGGGCAGACGGGCCGACCGTTCCCGCGCCAGACAGCGAATAGACCAGCGCGTTGAATGCAGAGTTCCATGGCAGAGTGAGTGATGCTCCTGGCGAGATAGTCGCGTGCGCCAAGGTGATCGGCGTGTGAGTCGAGCCGGGACCATTATGGCCAGCGATCTCGCCAGCGATGACCCGAATCAGCGCCCCACCGTCCGGCGTGCTCAGAAGCGCGACGTTGCTACCGCGAATGTCCTGGTAGCGGGGCTCCAAGAATTTGTCAGCTTTTGGCAAGTTGACCCAGAGTTGCACCCCGTGAAATAGTCCGCCGCTCGCGACGAGGTGTTCCGGTGGCGTCTCGATGTGGAGGAGCCCGGATCCGGCCGTCATCCACTGGGTGTCGCCGTTGGTGATGAGCCCACCACCGCCGTGCGTATCCGCGTGTTCCATCTCGCCATCGATCATGTAGGTGACCGTCTCGAACCCGCGGTGCGGATGCCAAGGAGTCCCTTTGGGTGCTCCCGGTGCGTACTCAACTTCGCCCATTTGGTCCATGTGGATGAACGGGTCGAGGGCGCGCAGATCGACTCCAGCGAACGCGCGGCGGACGGGAAATCCTTCACCCTCGAAACCTTTGGGCGCCGTGGTGACCGAGATGACCGCTCGCGCCGTGCTAACACGCGGGTCGGGAATCTCGATCCGCGGGAGCATCAAGACATCGTTGACAGTTACTGCGGGCATTGATGCCACCTCCAAATAGTCTGAGAACAGTCGAGCTTGTATTGAAGCTTCAACTATTATGCTGGAGGTAACGTCGGCCTCTGTATAGGTATTCCCAGACGCTCTGGGGGGGGGGAAGCGGAAGTGGGCCGGACTAGGCTTCTTTAATGGCCGCCACCGACAGCGTTCGGGTGAAGTCCTCGATCAAACTCGCGGCGTTCTCGACCGCGTCGGCCAAAGTCTTGAGCTTCAGTGCCTCGATCGGATCGGACCCAGGTTTCAGCGAATCGGCGAGGACTTTGCGGTACCCAAGGTCCAGGGCGTTCTCGTGCCTGTTGATCTCGTAGAGCGCTTTCTCCATTTTGTTGGGCTTCTTGATGAGGTCGACTGCTTCGCACGCGACTTCGCTCATCCCCACGAGTTCTTTTGCGTTCGCCACGAACGCGGGAGGTAGGGCCGCCATGTCGAAGTCCACGATCAACTGCCCCGCGTGGTCGAGGGAGTCGATGATGTCGTCGAGTGTTTCAAGCATCCGGTAGAGGTCGTCTCGGTCATACGGGGTGATGAATGTGGTTGCAACCTTGCGGATGAGCTTCAAGAAGTGGTCATCTGCCTCCTGCTCGATCTTGCCGAGCGCTTTGGACAGGGCTGGTCGGGCATCGGGTTTGGCAGTAGCGATCGTGTAGAAGGTGATCGTTGCCTCGGGGAGCAGTGCGGCTGCTTCCGTCATCATCTTGATGATCACGTCTTGTCGAGCTTTCAGTTTCACGGGTATTCCATTCGCTGAAGAAGGCAGTAGTGCGGCGCAGCACTATGCTTCAGTGCGCCCGCAGCGATGTCTAGCCCACGGGCCCGGTTACCGTTGCCAACGTTAGCTTCTCGATTACGGGCGAGGAAAGGCTTGGTGTCGCGCACATGTTTCGAGTCGCGCTCAAGAACCTCACCGGCCATAAGCGTCGGCTACTCGGCACGTTGTCTGCCGTCGTTCTTGGGGTCGCGTTCCTCGCCGGAACCCTCCTACTCAGCGACACGATACGCGCGAGTTTCGATACGATCTTCGCCTCCGCGAATGCCGGTACTGACGTCATCGTTCAGAGCTCAAAATCAATCGGTGAGGGGACGCGCGGTCAGTCCGGATCGCTGCCCGATTCCCTTGTCACGCAGCTGGGGAACCTTCCTGAGGTTGCTTCTGCGCAGCCAAATATTCAAGGCGTTGGCCAGATATCTGCCGCCGATGGTCAACCCATCGGCGGGGAGGGCCCGCCTACGTTGGCCGGCAACTGGATCGACAACGAGGCGCTGAATCCCTACCGAATCGTCGCTGGTGGGCCGCCCACTGCGGACGGTCAGATTGTTATCGACCAGGGGGCCGCCACGAGCGGAAATCTATCGGTCGGAAGTAAGACGACCTTGCTCGTCCCTGACCCGGTCCCCGTCACCATTGTTGGCGTTGCGACCTTCGGTAACGCTGACAGTTTGGGCGGGACGACCTATGCCGGCCTCACCATTACTGATGCTCAAAAGTACCTGGGAGAGCCCGGCCAAGTCAGCCAGATCCTGCTCGCCGGTCAATCCGATATCACGCAGCCGGAACTACTCGCTGCCGTCGAACCTGTCCTCCCGCCCAATGCCGAGGCAATCACCGGCGAGCAGCTAACAATCGAGCAGACCCAGCAGATCGAAGATGGGTTCCTCGGCTTCTTCCGTACATTCCTGCTGGTCTTCGCCATCATTGCGTTGATCGTCGCCAGCTTCAGCATCTACAACACCTTCGCCGTCATCGTGGCTCAGCGCTCCAGAGAATCCGCGCTGTTGCGGGCACTGGGTGCATCACGTTCCCAGATCATGCGATCCCTCACGCTGGAGTCGCTATTGATTGGCGTCATGGCCTCAGTGATTGGTCTCGGCGTCGGAATCCTGTTGGCGATCGGGTTGAGGTCTCTGCTCGACGTGATCGGGTTTGGGCTGCCGCCTGGAGGCCTCACTGTGACGGGCGGAACCGTCGCGGTCTCGCTAGTAGTCGGCGTCGTCGTAACCGTATTTGCCAGTGTGTTTCCGGCTATCAAGGCGTCTCGGATCCCACCGCTAGCCGCGTTGCGGGAAGTCTCGCTCGATCGATCCGGTACCTCGCCTGGACGGATTGCGTTGGGCCTCATCTTCTTGATCTTCGGACTGCTCACGCTCGCGACCTTGTTGATTCCGAGTGACTACTTGATCCTGTGGCGGACGGGAACCGGTGCTTCGCTGACGTTTCTCGGTTACTTGATCTTCAGTCCCGTTGCTGCCCGCCCGGTCGGGATCGCCCTCGGTGCTCCGATCAAGTGGTTGCGCGGGGTAGCCGGGGGGATGGCTCAGCGCAACGCGATACGCAACCCCCGCCGGACCGCGAACACGGCTGCCGCGTTGATGGTCGGCGTTGCTGTTGTGACGCTGTTCACCATCTTTGCTGCGTCCATCAAGACCTCAATCGACGCGAGTGTTGCTGGCTCATTCAAGGGCGAGTTGGTGATGTCATCCTCGAACTTCAACGGAGCCGGGTACAGCCCGACAATGATTGAGGAGATCGCTGCTGTCGACGGTATCGAGGCACTTGCGCCCCTCGGCCAAGGAACCGTCCTGGCTAACGGCAGGCAAGTGAACCTGACAGTTGCGGACCCGGCGCAGCTTGGCCAGTTGGTTGTCTTGCCGAGCACAGGCCAGCCCGTCGAATCGCTCAACGCACGCCAATTGGCGATCTCGCAGGAGACCGCGTCGGAGAACGGGTTCGGCGTCGGAAACGAGGTGGCCGTCAGCTTCGCTGATGGAATCACTGAGGAGATGACGATTGGCTCGATCTACGAGGGTGAGGAGTTGGTCGGCAACGGCATCATCTCGCCGGTCACCTATGGCCTCCACGTCCGCCAGATCACCTTCAATACGATCCTGATGTCGCTCGTTCCCGGTGCAGATGAGCAAACGGTCCAGCAGGCAGTGCAAGTGATCGCCGACTCGTTCTCGGCCGGGGCAGTACAGACTCGGGCGGAGTTCATTCAATCGACGGCCGATCAGATCGATCAGCTACTCAACGTTGTCTATGTACTACTGATCTTGGCGATCGTGATCGCGCTCATGGGGATCACGAATACCTTGTCACTGTCCATCTATGAACGAACCCGTGAGTTGGGATTGCTCCGGGCGGTCGGCCAGACGCGAGGTCAAACTCGGTCGATGGTGAGGTGGGAATCGGTCATTATTGCGTTGTTCGGAACGCTCAGCGGGATGGTGCTCGGTGTTGTGCTCGGATGGGCTCTGATGCGCGCTGTCCAGGCGCAAGAAGACGTCGCACGCTTCACGCTGCCCGTTGATCAACTGGTATTCGTCGCGATCGCGGGGGCGTTGGTGGGCGTGCTCGCAGGACTACGTCCCGCCGCGCGCGCGGCAAAGCTGAACATCCTTGAGGCGATCAGCAATGAGTAGTTAGCTAGCGAGCGATTACCCCCCCCGCAATCGGGGGAGTAATCCGCTGAGCTAGATCGGTTTGGCTAGGCGTCTAGTTCGGGGTCACCGTGTCGTTGTTTCAAGAGGAATGCGACTCCGCCAGCAGCGGCAAGGACAGCGATGATGAGAATCAGTTTCTTCATACGCCCTACTCTGGCGATTCCGGGTCGGTTGTGTCGCGCCGAAGCGCAAAAACCACGCCCGGATGGGTAGTTGGCGTCCTCACCAGACCAGAACTAGGTACGCGGGGACACGAAGTCATCGGCGAACGCCTGGGTCCGAGAGGCGACCCGCTGAACGTAGTCTTCGGTTTCCCGGTATGGCGGGATTCCCTGGTAGCGCTGGACGGCGCCGAGGCCCGCGTTATATGCCGCCAGTCGAAGCTCAGTCTGATTACCTCGCATCGGTTTGAGCTCACGAGAGAGATAGCAACTAAATTTTGCCGCGGTAGCGACTGAATCTGCGGCCGTAAACGGATCCGCCTGACCATCACCGTCGGCATCAGTTCCGTAGACCGACCAGACATCCGGAATGATCTGCATGAGTCCTTGTGCCCCGGCAGGGGATACCGCTGCGGGGTCGAAACTGCTCTCTGCGGATGCTTGGGCGGCCAGACCGGCGGGCGTCAGAACCCCGGGACATCTCTTGGCGGCGACCTCAAAATAGGACTTGTAGGCATCCGGCACCGAGATAGCAAAATCGGGCGGTTGACAGGCACTCACACCCGCGACCAAGGTAACGGCACTACCGATCCCTAGGAGGCCGTGGCGCGCGCGTTTGCTGAGTAGGGATTGCGTGAACAGGCGCATCGTGGACTCTCCTCTCGGTTGGTGGTCGAATCGGTGGGACAGATTCTGCCCTGCCTACAGCGGTTACAGCGTCGACGAATCTGACGCGAGAACGGTCGTCTCGGATCCATTTTAGGTCGTCAAGAATCTGTAAGGTCCCATCGCGAGCTCACTTGGCGGCGGTTTGCTCGTCGAGAGCTTTCTGCATCGCAGTCGTGTTCTCGGGACTCCACTCGGCCGGCTGGAGGACCGAAACCCACGCGGGTCCGATAGTGGGCAGATAGTTGTGGCCGATTCCGGGCGGCATCGCACCGGCGGCTGGCATATCGATGAAGACCAACTCGAATGAGATCAGCGGCAGCCAGGTCATCGCCGCCGGGACGTCGGGTCCCCGTGGTTCATCGAGCCACCCCGGCCGCGCCACGATCAGGTCAGGGCTCCACCAAACGACCGGGTCAGTCGCATTCTGCAAATACCCCGCGCGGGTGGAATCCCACGGATCATTCGGCTCAGATAGGCCTTGTGCGTCGGCGGCAAACCGGAACACCCGGCCGTCTTCGACAATCGGCTGCCAGGTGGGGCCACGATTGGACATCGCGCTGATCTCCTGCCAGTACTCGCTGTTCGCCGGTGGTCCGACCCACAACGCTCCATCTGCCTGCCGGGTGAGCCCATCGATACCCTCGCCTTGGAACGGAGCCTGCGAGCCGAACGCTCCGAGGCTCTCGCCGTAGACGTAGATGTTTGGCCGCTCGTTCACGGGCAACTCGTCAATCGAGGCTCGGACCGTCTCGAATAGAATCCGGCCCGACTCCAATGATGTCGATTGGCTAAGAATGAGAGACATAGACGACGGCAGCACGGTGTACTGCATCGAGATGGAGGCGACATCGCCCCCCCCCAAAAAACGTATTCCGCCCCAGCGGCCACGCTGGGGTCAACGAGCCCGTTCGTGGACGGCGTGTAGACGATGCTGCTAGCGAAACCGGCAACGGCAATGAGCGACGCAGCGGCAAGTACCGCGACACCTCCCAGCAGAGTCCGGATGGCGAACGCCACGCAACGCGGCGACCAATCCGGGAGGCAATCGTGCGACCGAGCGCGCGCAGGCCGCGAGAAAGATACAGGATAACGGGGCAGCCGACCAACGTACCGACAACGACGAGGACGGGGTTGCCAGCATTGCCCGGGACGCCAGTGTCAGCGAACTACTCTTGTTGCCACGCGGATCCCTGGAATGTCGTCGCGGCAGTAACCGCCAGCGCCCCGATACTCACGCCGAGCCGCAGCCTCGGTCGGCGAGGTAAGTCTGCTCGGCGCAGCGCACCTGTGCGGATAGCGCCGACAGTTCCTCGGATGATCGCCCCGATCGCGTACATCGTCATCGCGACCAAGACCGATGCCAAGATCTGAGTCGCAAGTGGGCGTGGAAGTAGCGACGGCGTCATCGACGCGACGTATCCCAAGCCGGCCAGTAGGACCCCGAGAATGGACCAGCCAGGGAGAGGTGTGCTGGCGGGCACGGATGCGCTTTCCATAGTCCGATTGTGTCGCACTGCGCTCGCTTGATCGCGGAATGTGCGAACACGAGGTAAAGACCGGGTCAATAATGCAGTCGGGGTCCATTTGAGGGTTGCGGTTGCCGCAGCTACGGGTAAAGGTAAAGCGTGGCTACTGACGCAACGAACAAACAGCCCAGGGTTCTCTCGACTCGGCGCGTATTTACGGCGAGTGCTGCCGCCTCGTTAATGTTGGCTGGTTCGCCCAGTCTCGCAACCCCGGTACCAGCCGGAGTTATCGCGCCGGTCTCCATCGTGTCCCCGTCGTTGCTGGCTAATCGCCACCTCGCGCGTCGTCGCTTTCGGAGCGCTTTACGCACGGCCAGGATTGCGCTTGAGAAGGCGACAAGCGCCGCCCATCAGATATTCCGCACGGCGATCTCCGTACACGTCGTTCAACGGGCGCGGGCGTTGGCTAGCTCCTCGGCTCGACAAGTGCGTCGGATAGCTGCAGTCGAATATGGCGACGCGGTCCTGCCTGCAAAAATCTCCCGCGATGAGGCGATGGTGCGCGCCCACGAGGTCTATGTCATCGCCGTCGAGACTGCGCGGGTGGAGTTCTTGATGTCGTCTGGAGCCCAGGCCGACACAGTCGCCTCGGTCAGATACGAGCATGCTGTCCATATCGCGACAGCTACCTACCGCAGAGAAGTCCAGCACGCACGGCACAGCATGAAAGCAGACTCTCGCGAGGCCAGGTTGGCACTGAAATCAGCAGCGGATGCGGCGACGAACGACGTCCGGCGGGCCAGTGCGCAACGGGCTTTCGAGAATGCAACGACTGATTCCAGCGATGTCTTTCGAGTCCGGGTGAGCTCTGCCCGAACTGCGTTCGCCACCCACATCAACCTGGCGAAGACATCACTTAAGGCGTCAATGTCGATGGCGGTTGCCTAGGTGCCCTCTCCGGGCGGCGCTAGTCGAGCAGGTCGGGTTGTTCTTTGATGATGCGATCGAACATCGGCAGTGCCTGGAACCATCCGGCTAGTTCGTTGCCGATCTGGTTGTAGGTAATCGCTGCGTTCTCGTCGTCAATTCGCTTTGGTCCGCCGGCGGCCATGGCCAGCAGTTGAGCGTGGGCACTCCGGTCGAGGGTGATGAACCACCAGACCGCTGACTCCACACTGGTGCCGACGGTCAGGGGCCCGTGATTGGCCAAGATGATTGCCTTCTTGTCTCCAAGAGTCGCAGCGATCCGCTTACCTTCTTCGACGTCGAGAACCACTCCGGTGAAGTCGTCGAGTAGAGCGCAATCGTTGTAGAACGCGCAGGAGTCTTGGGTGATCGGCCAGATTGTTTCGTGCATCGAAGCCAGGGCTTTACCGTGCATCGAGTGACTATGGGCAGCGGCGACGACCTCTGGTCGAGCCTGGTGGATTTGGGCATGAATCGTGAACGCAGCGGCATTGAGCGGGCGGTCGCCAACGACGATCTCGCCAGCTTCGTCGATACAGATCAGATCGCTCGCTTTGAGCGCGGCGAAGTCCAAACCGAATGGGTTGACCCAGAATCGATCCGGGAACTCGGGGTCGCGCGCGGTGATATGCCCAGCGGTGCCTTCGTCGTAGCCGAACTTGGCGAACAGGCGGAATCCCGCCGCGAGCCGCTGTTTACGGTGTTGACGCTCATCCTCGACGGTGTCGAATGATGGGAACAGATGAAAAGGACGAATCTCGACCACGGTGTGCCTCCATGTTGACGGTCAGTGCCGCGGGTGCCGGGCCTGTTCGTGCCACTTTACGCAAGTAGCGGGCAAATAGACACCGGAATCGGCACCGGTTTGCTGCGGTCAGTCTGCTGGTGCTTGAATCAAACTAGTAGTGCCGACGGTGTGCGTTCGGCAGCATCCACACGGAGGTCAATATGGCAGCGTCAGCAGACTGGTATCCGGATCCGGCCGGGTATCACGAGGTGAGGTACTGGGACGGATCAGCCTGGACCGATCACGTTGCGAACGCTGGAGTCGCGGGCACTGCGTCGTTGGATATAGATGCGCCGCCGCCGTCACCAGCGCCACCTCCTCCTGCTAAGACCGGTGGGGGATGGATGGACAAGGTGAAGGCTGTCGCTCAAGATGTGGCTGAGCAAGGCAAAGCGGCGCTCGACGAAGTGTCCGCAGCGCCGAAATCCACGACACCGAGCCAACAGGGACCTGCGCCAGCCAATGGCCCCGCACCGACAGATGTCAGTTCCCCACCGCCCTCGACCTCTGGATATACGCCTGAACCTGACCTCGCCCGCCAACTGCGCGACCTCGCGAAGCTTCGTGACGAAGGCATCTTGACTGACGAAGAGTTTTCCGCCCAGAAGGCGAAGCTTCTCGCGATCTAGGGAAGGATCACCGCACGCGGCGAAATCTGGATCAATCGCCGCGAGTGAAACCCGTTACACATAACGGCGTTTCACCAGACCCGCTTGCTCATCGGATTGGCCGATAGTGCACCCTTATGACTGGTAGGCCCGACGTTCTAGAGGGTCGCCGATGCTCCACTCGCCGTCGTTCAGAAGCCTCAATCGGGTGACCTGAAGACGAGCGCGCGCGACGTGTCGGCCATCGCTCGTCGGGACAATGTGACGCGCGAGAGGCGCGCGTACGAGGGTAGGAGCCGCGAAAATGACGACAATCCCCGGCCTGGATAACACGCCATCAAAGAACAAGAAACTGCTCGAGTGGGTTCATGAGATTGCTGAGCTCACCCAACCTGCTCGTGTCGAGTGGTGCGACGGCTCACAAGAAGAATGGGACCGGCTCACCCAAGAACTCGTTGATTCAGGCACCTTCACACGATTGAATCCCGATAAGCGGCCCAACTCCTTCCTCGCCCGTTCCAACCCGTCTGACGTGGCCCGCGTCGAAGACCGAACCTTCATCTGTTCACTAAACGAAGCAGATGCCGGACCGACGAACAACTGGCGCGATCCGTTCGAGATGCGCGAAGAACTCAAGGAACTCTTCGCTGGCTCGATGAAGGGCCGCACCATGTACGTCGTGCCTTTCTCCATGGGGCCACTCGGCGGGAAGATCTCACAGCTTGGTGTCGAGCTTACGGACTCGCCGTACGTCGTCGTCAATATGCGGATCATGACACGCATGGGCCAAGCCGCCCTCGACCTGATCGGCGAGGATGGCGACTTCGTTCCTGCCCTTCACTCTGTTGGAGCTCCGCTGGCTCAGGGTGAGGGAGATGTCGCCTGGCCATGTAGCGATACCAAGTACATCGTTCACTTCCCAGAATCTCGGGAGATCTGGTCCTACGGATCCGGTTATGGCGGAAACGCCCTGCTGGGCAAGAAGTGCTTCGCGCTTCGCATCGCCTCCGCGATGGCTCGTGATGAGGGATGGCTCGCTGAGCACATGCTCATTCTGAAGCTCACCTCTCCTGAAGGCGACGTCGACTACATCACGGCGGCCTTCCCATCCGCGTGCGGTAAGACGAACCTGGCCATGCTGGAGCCGACACTGCCCGGCTGGAAAGTCGAGACGGTCGGCGACGATATCGCCTGGATGCGCTTCGGCGACGACGGTCGGTTGTACGCGATCAACCCAGAAGCGGGCTTCTTCGGGGTCGCGCCTGGTACCGGGATGCACACGAACGCGAATGCCATCAAGACTCTTGAGCCTGGTAACTCGATCTTCACCAACGTGGCGATGACTGACGACGGTGATGTCTGGTGGGAGGGTATGTCCCACGATGCGCCCGAACACCTTATCGATTGGAAGGGTCGCGACTGGACGCCAGAATCTGACGAACCCAGCTCGCACCCGAACTCTCGGTTCACCGCACCGGCCGGGCAGTGCCCGTCGATTGCTGACGAGTGGGAGAACCCCAAGGGGGTTCCGATCTCGGCGATTCTGTTCGGTGGGCGTCGGGCAACCAACGTGCCGCTGGTGACCGAGTCATTCAGCTGGCAGCACGGCGTCTTCATGGGTGCCACGATCGCCTCGGAGCAGACAGCGGCCGCTGAAGGAACTGTTGGCGCCCTGCGTCGCGACCCCTTTGCAATGTTGCCGTTCTGCGGGTACAACATGGCGTCGTACTGGGGCCACTGGCTCAAGGTCGGCCAGAGCACGGATGCTGACAAACTGCCGAAGATCTACCAGGTGAACTGGTTCCGCAAGGATGCCGATGGCAGCTACATCTGGCCAGGGTTCGGCGACAACTCTCGAGTGATCGCCTGGGTCATCGAGCGGATCGAAGGCAATAGGGAGGCTGAAGAGACAGCGATCGGTCGTCACCCAGTAAAGGGCGATCTCGATGTGTCTGGACTCGATGTCACCGACGAGCAGATGGTGGAGCTATTCGAGGTCGATTCTAAGACCTGGCTTGCCGAGGCAGATCTGACCGAGGAGTACTTCGAGAAGTTCGGAGACCGTCTCCCCGTCGAGATGACCGAAGAGCTCAACGCACTGCGTGACCGCCTCAAGGCCTAGTCACACATCGTTACCTAAGACGAAACCCCGCTTCCTTCGTGAAGCGGGGTTTCGTCTTACCCGGCGAAGCGGTGAGCACTCGGACCGCTGACTCCGGGGGAGTCAACGAAGATGCTCCCAGCCAGCGGTTGCTCAGTTCGCTCGCGCTCGGATAAGTCGTACCAGGATGTCGTGATGTACAGCAGTGAGCCGCCCGCGCCACCGAAGGCGACGCTGGTGGGGTTCGTAACGGGCAGACGGATCTTCCGGTCTAGCTGCCCGTCTGGGCGGTAGCGGTGTACCGCCGAGTCGCGACCGACGGCGACCCAAAGGCAGCCCTCGTGATCGACCGTCATGCCATCGGGCCATCCGCCCGTTGCCGATAGGTCCGCGAACACCTCTCTGGCGCCGACGTCCCCAGAGACGGGATCGAAGGAATAGCGGTACACCAGTCCAACCGCAGTGTCGGCGACATACATCCGGCCGAGTTCATCATCAAACGCCGGCCCGTTAACAATCGTCAGACCCGCCACGGCCTGGGTCGTTATCGGGTCCGGGTTCGCTGGGTCCAGGACGTAGAGCCCGGCGTGGCCCGAGCGACGGTCGTAAGCCATCGTCCCAACCCACAGTCGACCGGCGGAGTCGCATTTTGCATCGTTGGTTCGGTTCTCTGGCATGTCGGCCTCGACATCCGCCAACGGGGTGATCTGGCCCGAGGCTGGGTCGAAGCTGGCGAATCCGTTCGGCACTGCCAGGATGATGTCGCCATCCGCAGCGAGAGCGACCGCGCCGACGTCGCAGCCGGTGTCCCACGAACAATCACGGTTCGTCTGTGGGTCAAAACAGTGGACCCGGTGCCCGGTGATGTCTACCCACCAGAGCACCTGCGTCGCTGCGTCCCACATCGGTCCTTCAGCGTGTTGTGCCCGAGTGGCCAGGGCAAGTTCGACTGTCACGGATCCATCCAACCGCAGTCGCGAGGTGTACGTCCCGCTCGCTATCGCTCAGGTGCAGATCGGCCGTAGGCGACTCAGCTGTAGACGACGACCTTGGTGCGTTTCGGTGTGTTTTTGTATAGCCACTTGGCATCGGCCTTGCTGCGCAGGGTCGTGCAGCCCATGGACGTGTCCTTGTAGCCCTCCTGCGAAAAGTACTTGGAGAAGTGGAAGCCGATACCGCCATCGAACTGCATCCAGTACGGCATGGAGTAGCCGTAGAGCGTGGATACGGAGTTGACTTGCTTGCCGCCGATCTTGCTCACACCTTCGCGAGTGCTGCTGTACTGCCCAAACTTCTTATCGCCCTTCTCGGGGCCGATGTTGGTGTCCATGACACGGATGACGACGCCGTCCTTGACGTAGCGCGTCACCTTCTGTGACTTGTCGACGCACAGCCGAATACCTGGTTCGATGCAGCGTGGGTCGAGTGACCCGTCCCCAGCAACCTCGATCAGCTTCGCCACGGTCGCGGCGTTGGCCTCGCCGGATCGCTTGAGACCTTGCTTTTCTTGGAAGTTCTTGACTCCCGCGTTGATTGCCGGTGACCAGGTGTCGGTGACGGCACTTAGGCTGCCGACCCACTGAAGACGCGTCGTCAGCGCTGTGATGAGTTCGGGGGAGGAGTCTTGCGAGACCGGAGCGCCCGCAAGTGCTGGAACTACAGCGGCCGGCTTGGTAACTAATTGCGCCACGGTCTCAGTAACAACTTGGCTCATTGGAACACCTTGATCGGGGGCGCCCCAGGCGGCGGAGTTCTCGGTGACAGTGACGCCGACGATGCCAAGCATCGCGCCGAACGCGACGATCGCGATGGGGTGGTTTGGTTTCAAGCTGGAGACATGCACAGCAAACGACAACCTCTCGGTAAAGTTCCTTACTTCGGAATCTTCCGGGTTCTTGTGCCTGCTGCACTGGACGTGCAGGGCGTGCTTAAGTGCGGCCGAAGAGTGACGGCGGGAGTGTTTCTGGATCTCCCCATAGAACCCTGGACTTATACGTGACTTACTTTTGACGTATTTCCAAGTTAAGGGAACAAAACGGACATTGACATTTCGGTGACGAGCGTCACAGTGGTCTAGACGCGGTACTAGGCGTTGCGTAGAAGCCGTGCAAGCGCGTCAATGTGGTGCTCGTCCGTTCCGCAGCAGCCACCGAGAATGCGCAGATTCGCGGTCCCTCGGGCAACCATCATCTGTGTGGCCCAATCCTGAGGTGAGTCGGCGTGCAACTCGGTGGAGCCGTCCAACTCAGCCCTAGGTCGATCGGATGCGTTAGCTTTCAATTCGGCCACGAGATGTAGATGTTCGGCACCTGGAAGCTCAGCAGCGTTGTTGAACGCGGTGACGAAGATTCGCGGGTGGATACAGGAAATCGAGATATGTAGCGGCGCCTGCTCGACCTCATCAACGATCCGTCCGATCGCTACTCCCAGCGGTGTTCCATCGGGCAGACGTCCAGACTCATCGAGCAGGAAGCTAGGAACGTACGCGGCACCGGTCGCCGCCATCGCCTGACACATCCCCAGAGCCTCGCTGGCAGCCGGTAATGGGGATGCGAAAAGGAAGTCGGCACCCGCCGCGGCCAAGGCATCGGCTTGGCGTTGATGTGTTTGCCGAGCGGTCGCTGTGTCCAACGCCGCGCGTGGGTCGTAGCCGTCACCGAAGGGACCCATCACCCCAGCCACATAACCACGACCATCGGCGATCTGTCGACGCAAACCACGGGTGAGCCAGACGGCACTGCGGTTAAGTCGTTCAACGGCGGAGGAGGGCAGGCCAACCGCCTGGAGTCGGTGGTCACTGCCGTGCCAACTTGGCGTCCCGATGATGATCGGTAGGTCATTCTCAAGAGCGGCATGGATGTAGCGTGATTCGAGATCGATCAACAATGACCGTCCGGCGCCGGTATCGAGCATGCCGACCGTGCCAATTTCGGTCAGTTCGTAGTCGGATTCGTAGTCGATCCACGTCTCGATGCCACCATCGGTCAGCACTTTGTCAGCAGTAGCGAGTTCGGCCACGTTGCTCTCAATAGACATACCTTCAACCGCCTCATTTCGGTTCGGGTGTTCGGTACTAGCCTACGCCCGCATCGATCGCGCAGGCTGAGCCCGGCGCTGAGGGAACTAGGAAACGACAACCTTTGTGCCCAGCGGACTATTGTCGAACAGCCACTTCATCCCGGCGTAATCATCGACGGTCGTGCACCCCATCGAGGTGTCCATGTAGCCCGTCTCGTCGAAGTGCGCCGAGTAGTGGAAGCCAATCCCGCCGTCGAATCCCATCCAGAACGGCATGACGTACCCGTAGAGCGTCGATACGGTGCTCTCTTGTCGGTCGAACGTACGAAACACACCCTCGCGCGTCGCGCTGTACATTCCAAACTTCGGATGGCCCTTCTCGGGGCCAAAGTTCGTGTTGACGGTCTTGAGTACTTTGCCGTCTTTGACGTAGCGGGTCACGCGTTGGGCTTTACTCACACACAGAGTCACGCCGTCTCCGAGGCACCGTGCGTCCAGCTTCCCGTCGCCTGCCACGGAGACAAGTTGTTGGACCGTCTTCGCATCAGCCTTACCGGTCACTGGCAGGAGGTACTTACCCTGGAGCATTTCGAGGGCAAGTTTGGTGCCACCGTCCATGACACCAGTCACCCAGAGCCATTCGTAACCAGCCCAACCCAACTGGGTTTGGAGGCGCTCGATCGTTGCGCGGCCGGACTTCTTGGTGATCTCACCCTTGAGGGGCTTTTCCTGCTTCTTCGTCACGAGCCAAGCGAATGATTCGACCGGCAGTCCTCCCGTGGTATCACCCGAGGAAGTTACTGGTGTTGTGGTCTCAGGTGCTTCCTCGGCCATCGCGGCAGGGGCGACGAGCGCGCCCATTGCGGCAGTTGCGACGGCGGCGCTGCACACGCGACGTAGCGCACCGCGACGAAGTCCAGCAAAGCCCACGTTGTTCCTTAAGTGATCTATTTGTTACCGATTTCTAACGTGCCAGAAATAGTATGCGCCGCTGACGATCGAAGGGTAGTCAAGTTTGCCAGAATTACGGAGAGTATTGATCCTTTACATAACCTTTACGAACGCGGGAGCTAGGTATTCCCATCGTCGGTAGGTGGCCTCACGAACTTGATGTTAGAGATGCGGACCTGATGAATACTGTTGTTCGGATTCTGCGCACCGGACCCTCGTGTTACTCGTTCGGTCACGGAGAGAGTCCGTAGAAATTGCGTGAGGTACCGACGTCAGTCAGACTAAATCCGGAGTGTTGTCGAGGAGGAAATATCGATGTCGATCGAAAAGATTAAGCACTGGGTCGTTGTTATGTTCGAGAACCGCTCCTTCGATAACCTGCTGGGACATCTGCCGCATATTGATGCGCAAGACGGCATCCGCGATCGCGAGATCACGCTGCCATACCCAGGCGGGGTTGTCACGATCCACCCGGCGACGAACTTCACCGATCCGATCCCCGACCCGGGCGAGGGCTACCCAAACATTAATGCCCAGATCTACGGACGTTACGAGCCAGCAAGTAATGCTGGCAAGGCGGCTTACGGCGTGTTCCCGAACTACATGCAGGCCCCGTTTAATGCGGCCCCTGCCGGAACGGTTCCGACGATGGATGGCTTCGCGCTCGATTACTACTACAACTCGCTGTGGCAGACCCAGCGGACATTGACCGACGCCGAGATGCAGAGCGTAGGGGCCGTGTTCACGCCTGAATCGCTGCCGGTTCTGAACACGCTCGCCCAGGAGTACGCAGTCTTCACGAACTGGCACTGCGAGGTTCCGTCCTGCACATTCCCGAACCGGACCTTCTACCACGCTGGAACGAGTGCGGGACGAATCGACAACGACATCACCTACAACTACGCATGGGATAATGATCTTCCGAATCTCTTCGACCTGTTTACCGCCAAGAATATTCCGTGGAAGTGCTACTACCCCAAGGAACAAGTCGTTCCGCTGACTGCCATCAACCTCGCCGGCGCGCGGCATCTGAAGCTTTGGCGCGACCACACGGCGAATATGCCGGAGTTCTACGATGACTGCGCGAATGGCACGCTTCCGGCGTACAGCTGGGTCGAGCCGTCGATGATGACCGGCGACCTCGATGACTACCACCCGCCGACAGATGTCCGCGCGGGCGAGGCCTTGTTAGCCAAGTTGTACAACGCCGTCCGCACGTCGCCCGCTTGGGAAGACACAGCCCTGGTGATCATGTGGGACGAGCACGGTGGAACTTATGACCATGTGGTTCCCCCAGCCGCGATACCCCCCGATGATGTCGAAGGCGAGGAGGGATTCACGTTTGATCGCTACGGGATTCGAGTCCCGTTCATCGTGGTGTCAGCCCATACCGAGAAGGGAACGGTTGTTCGCGACCTTCATAGCAACACCTCCCTGACCAGAACGCTCCGTGAACTGTTTGATCTTGGCCCACAGATGTCGCGCCGAGAAGGAGCGGCCAAGACGATCGAGGCAGCCTTCAATCGGCCGCGGCCGCGCAAGGACATGTTCGAGTTGCGACCGTTGTCCTACACGCCAGGGGTGGCGAATCCTTCCGCTCAGCAACCCGTGGCAGGGGACGTACCCGACGTCAATTTGGCGGTGCAGCTACACAAGGCCGCGTTCAACGAACGAGTATCTGAGTTGGGTGAGATCTCCCTTCGCAATGCGGCACGGTTCCTGGACCTAGATCCCAGCGACGTTCCGACGAAGGCTTCGAGTGCGCGCGATTGGCTCAGTAAGCGCTTCGTCAAAGAGGGGAAGTTCTACCTCCCGCGCCGCAACGCGTCGTAGCGGTGTGAGCAGCACCCACAGATGTTCTATTGATGACTCTGCGTGACCTAGGACACGTCCTCGGCGGGATAGCGCGAAACTACCCAAGGATGTTCCACAGACCTTGGCAATCGAATTGCGAAAACGCGATTCATCAGTGACTGTGTAGTGGATCCCCTTTTACTTTGCGGCTCGCGTATCGGGTCGTGCGAGCTGATCAACCGAGCAAGTCGTCACGGAAAACGGAGGTGCGTCGCGTGCGTCGCACACGAGCGAGTCGCCTCGGCACAGCTATCGGTTTGACTAGCGTTGCGGCGATATTGGCCACGGGTATCGGAGTAGCGCCTAGCTACGCGATCTCTGCTAAGCCCAAGCCTGCCGCTACCGCTGCCGCTACCAGTACCGCGCGCGTGATCCCAGTGCCAGCAGGTAGTTGGGCGTGGAGTGCGGGGTTTGGCGTTTCTGGGCCACTCTGGTCCTCGGGTTATCACACGGGGCAGGATTTCAGCGCCACGGCGGGAACTCCCATCCTCGCGGCGGCAGATGGGATCGTGATCTCGACCGGAGATGGTGGCCCCTACGGCAATCTGACGCAGATCCAGCATCCCGACGATGTTCAAACGTGGTACGCACACCAATCGGTGATCTCGACCCAAGTCGGCGCAGTGGTGAAGGCAGGGCAGGTCATTGGCGCTGTTGGCTCGACCGGAAACAGCACGGGACCGCACTTGCACTTTGAGGTGCGGGTCGGTGGCGCTCAGATCGATCCAAAGGCATGGCTAGAAGGTGCGCCAGCGGTTGCAGTGGCCGGAAGCGTGACCTTCGACCCGGCAGTGGCCGACCAACTTCGAGGTGAGCTGGCCGAGGCAGAGGCAGCGCGTGGCCGGGCCGAGCAAAAAGTTGCCGAGATCAATCAGCGCCTCTCAGGGGTTTCGACCAAGTCCAACGCCGCGAATGGTGACGCGGACCGAGCCAGGGCGATCTTGCTGTCTCATGTGCGGGAGGTGTACAAGACGGGCCTTGATCCACAGTGGCTACTGCAGACCGAAGCGTTGGAGTCCGGCGATCTCCAAGCCTTCGCCGAGCGCAGCATCATGCTCGAGTACACAAACGATGCCCGCAACCAGCAAGTCGTCGTCGCGATGGGCGCATTGGCTAAAGCTCAGGAGCTGCGCGATGAGGTCGCAGCCCTGAAGTCAGAAGCGCAACAGACGCTCGATGCAGCAAACGTCAAGATGCTCGACCTCCAGTCCAGACTCGACGCTAGCCAGGGTGTATCGCTAGTCGGCACCCAGTTCGATGGTGTGATTCCAGATGGAGGGTCGCCAGCCGCGCAGCAGGCCGTCGCCTTTGCGCTCAGTCAGGTCGGCAAGAAATTCACCGAAAACGTAAAGAAGGGGACAGGTCCGAGCTACTCACCCAGCGGATTTAGTTGGCGAGTGTGGAGCCAGGCTGGGTCCAAGTGGCCCAAGCAGACTCCAAACACCCAAGCTCTCAATCGGCGCTGGATCGCGCCTATCGAACCCGGGCAAGAACAGCCAGGAGATTTGATCTACTTCCGGATGGATAACGGAACAGATCTTGAGGGACGGATTGATCACGTCGGGATCGCGGTTAATCCCGAGAAGGGAACCTTCGTTCACGCATCGTCGCCCAAAACCGGCGTGGAACTGAACAACTACAAGACGAGCAGTTACTACCAGTCGCCTGCCATGTTCGGTCGAGTGCTCGGTGTGGACAAGGCTGCGAAACAGGGCAATGCGAAACAGGGCAACGCGAAACAGGGCAACGCGAAACAGGGCAATGCGAAACAGGGCAAAAAGCGCAGGTAGCTTAGAACAGGCGCGAATCTGGATCGTCGAAGCCGCGCAACTCGTCGTAATCAACGACCACGCAACGGATTCCGCGGTCTTCGGCCAGCACTCGGGCTTGCGGTTTAATCTCTTGCGCAGCGAATACCCCGGCGACCGGCGCAATGAGCGGATCACGGTTGAGTAGTTCCAGATAGCGGGTGAGTTGCTCAACACCGTCGATCTCACCGCGACGCTTGATTTCTACCGCGACGGACGCACCCGTCGCGTCCTTGCACATGAGGTCGACAGGACCAATCGCCGTCGGGAACTCCCGCCTCACCAGGCGCCACCCGTCCCCGAATGTATCGACTTGTTCAGCCAGTAACTCCTGAAGATGTGCCTCGACGCCGTCCTTAATTAGGCCGGGATCGACGCCGAGTTCATGCTCGGAATCGTGCAGGATCTCGTCAATTGTGATCACGAGAGTGTCGCCGGATTTGTTGGTCACGGTCCATGTACCGAGGCCATCGTCATCGGTCTGCGCCTTGATGAAGCACGGCGGAGACATCCAGTTGAGCGGTTTGTAGGCCCGATCGTCAGCGTGGACGGATACGGAGCCATCGGCCTTAACCAGTAAGAGCCGGGGTGCCATTGGCAGATGGGCCGAGAGTTTGCCCGCGTAGTCAACCGAGCACACTGCAACAACGAGGCGCATTGACCCGACGTTACCCACCACAGGTGTCGCCCGGATGGGGACCCCTTCCCCGCGAACGGTTAGCTCATTTGCCACACTTCTGTTCGCTACCGGTTAACAGGTAGCAATCGACGAAGGAGAAGGTATGTCCTCGGACTCAACGCCCGGTTTGAATGGTGTCTCAGACTCAAGTGCACAGGTTGCTGGTGTGCTTGGCGGAACTGGGATCAACGTGACGGGAGTTGACGGGGCCGCGGTCGGTTCTGGGATCGAAGCGCTTGCTGCCGCAATCTGGTTCGCCTACCTCAACGAGGCGGCCACGATGTTGGAACAGCAATACGCCACTCGCGACGATATCGATGCCTCCATGCGCTTTGGCTGCGGTTACCCAGTCGGGCCGTTGCGCCAACTCGATGCGATCGGCCTGGACAAGGTAACGGCCGCCCTCGATGTGCTCTACGAAGTCAGCGGGGATCCGCGTCACAAAGTGTCTGCCGCAATTGCCGATCGAGTTGCCGCTGGAAATCTCGGGGAGGCCAGCGGGGCAGGTTTTTACACCTACCAAGCCGCTGGATCCACGGAGGTAGTCGCCGACGGCGTTGCAGCGTCGAGTGAGGCCGGCTCCACGCGCGAGATCAAACTGATCGGCGTGATCGGGACCGGGACCATGGCCACTGGGATCATCGAGGTGTTCGCCAAGTCCGGATTCGACGTCGTCTACGTCGCTCGTAGCGAGGAGAAGGTCGCCAAGGTTCGCGCCGCTCTCGAGAAGTCGTTTGATCGCGCGGTGAGTAAGGGCCGGATGACCGAGGACGCCAAGACCGAAGTCCTCAACCGGATTTGTGGTGTCACCAAGCACGAGGACTTGAGTCGAGTCGACCTCGTCGTTGAGGCCATCGTTGAGGACCTGCAGACCAAGAAGGACCTGTTCGTCTCCCTCGACAGTGTGTGCAAGTCCGGAGCGATCTTGGCGACCACCACCTCAAGTCTGAGTATCGATGACCTCGCGGCCGTCACCAGCCGACCAGCCGATGTCATCGGGATGCACTTCTTCAACCCAGCGCCGATCATGAAGCTGGTCGAGGTTGTGTCTGGTTCCGATACCGCCGACGATGTCCGTGACACCGTTGTTGAGCTATGCAAGTCAGTGAAGAAGCACCCAGTCCTGTGCGGAGATCGCGCCGGATTCATCGTGAACTTCTTGCTATTCCCGTACCTGAATGACGCTGTGAACGCAGTCGACTGGTCCCTCACGACGATCGAGGACTTCGACCCCATTATGAAGGCATGGCAGTCGCTGCCACTGGGTCCGTTCTCGCTGCTGGATGTGGTCGGTAACGATGTGTCGCTGGCGATCGAGAACACGATCGTCGAGGAGTTCGGCGATGCCTGTTACGCCCCGGCGAAGGGCCTGCAAGAGGTTGTCGCGGCTGGCAAGTTGGGTCGCAAGACCGGCGAAGGTTTCCTGAGTTACTCCTAAGATGAGTCCCGCGCACAACTCTGAGCCCGACCGGTGGGTCGTCCGGCCAGTAACTGGCCAGGCCGCCCGCAAGCCTTATGTGTGCCCTAGCTGCCAGCAAGAGATCCCAGTGGGAACGCCCCATGTGGTTGCCTGGCAAGACGTATGGCCACATTCGATCGATGACCGTCGCCATTGGCATACCTCGTGTTGGCGTCGAGCACATCCCACAACCTGATCGGGCACAGCTGAGGTGGCACAGTTGAGCTATGGAACAGATCCGGGCCAATAGCGTCCTGCCTGCCAGACGTGAGGCGGTGGAACTGGCCACTGCAGACGGACTGACTTTGGTCGCCGAGTTGGCGTTGCCAGTCGAAGGTGATCCCGTTGCGACGCTCGTGTTCGTTCACCCGTTGCCCACTGCCGGGGGAATGATGGACTCGCATCTCCTGCGCAAAGCTTCGTGGCGATTACCTGCGTTAGCGAACATTGCGGTCCTGCGGTTCAACACCCGCGGGACCGTCTCGGCTGGCGGCGCGAGCCAGGGACAGTTCGACGCTGGGGACAGCGAAGGGTTGGACCTTGCCGCTGCCGTGGACTTCGTTTATGCCCGTGGACTCCCCACCCCTTGGCTCGTGGGTTGGTCCTTCGGAACCGATGTGATTCTGAAGCATCCCGAGGTAAAGCCGATCAAAGGTGCCATCTTGATTAGTCCACCGCTTCGCTATACAAGTGCGGATGAACTCTCGGCATGGGCCGAGGCTGATTGCCCAATCGTCGCGTTGATTCCGGAGTTCGACGACTTCCTCCAACCACGCGAGGCTGCCCAGGCGTTTGCCACCGTGCCCGCAGCCGAGCTCGTGACCGGAATCGGGGCTAAACACCTGTGGGTGGGCGAGCCCTCGGTGCAGTTCGTGTTGAATGAGATCGTGCGGGTGGTGGAACCGACCGCGCTCGAGCCCGAAACTAACGGCCTACCTATCGAATGGGACGGCCCAATCGAAAGGTGGACTGACCTGTGACGTTTCGTCTAGATGGGCGCAATGCCCTGGTAACTGGAGCAAGTCGGGGTATCGGCCGCGGTATCGCCATTGCGTTCGCCCAGGCAGGTGCAGATGTGGCGATCTCGGCTCGCGATGAGGTCAAACTTGCTGAGGTTGCCGCTGAGATCGAAGCGCTGGGGCGTAACGCGGTTGTCGTCCCGGCAGATGTCCTAGATGGCGATGCGGTGCGTGCGGCGGTCGACGCTGCCGCAGCGGGACTTGGTGGCCTGGACATCCTCGTCAACAATGCTGGCGGCAACTCGTTTAGTTCACCGCTGGCAGCGATGCGGTTCAGCGGGTGGCAAAAAACCTTCAGCCTCAATGTTGAGTCGATTGTCCACGCGAGTCAGGCTGCCTACCCTTATCTTTCCCAAGTCGATTCCTCTTCGGTCATCAACGTGTCTAGTGTCGCTTCGCTAGCGGGAACACCATTCATGGCGCACTACGGGGCTGCGAAGGCCGCTGTTAGCTCACTGACCAAGACGTTAGCTATTGAGTGGGCGCACGCGGGTGTGCGGGTCAACTCCCTCGTTCCAGGTTGGATCGAGACCGATCTCACCGACTTCCTGCGCGACAGCGAATCCACCGAAGAGGGGCTTCTCGCGCGTGTCCCGATGCTGCGCTGGGGTCAAGTCCACGAGATCGCCGATCCGGCCGTGTTCCTCGCCAGTGATGCATCCAGCTTCATGACCGGACAGCAGTTGGTCGTTGACGGTGGACTATCGGTGATGCCGTAATGCCTACCCAGACGCCCATCGTTCTCCTGCATGCCTTCCCGGTGGATCGTCGGGTGTGGGCACCAGTTGCCGAGGAGCTACGTAGTTCCGGTGCCGAAGTTCTGACCCCGGACTTCCGTGGATTCGGCGATGATGTTCGGGAACTTTCGACGAAGACTTCGCTGGATGTCTTGTCCGATGACGTAGCCGAAACCATCATGCGGCTGGGCCAGCCGGCAGTTGTGGGTGGTCTAAGTTTGGGCGGCTACGTCGCCATGAACCTGGCACGTCGCCACCCCGATCGGATCGCCGCGCTGGCGCTCGTCGACACCAAAGCAAACGCCGACGATCCCGCCGCAGCGGATGGCCGACTCGCGTTCGCGGACCGCGTTGATGCCGAAGGTAATGGGTGGGTCGCTGACGCGATGATGCCGAAGTTGCTGGGACCAACATCCCGCGAGCGAAACGCTGACGTTGTGGCAGCAGTGCGCACGATGATCGATGAAAACAACCCAGCGGCGATCGCCTGGGTACAACGGGCCATGGCTCAACGACCCGATTCATTAGAGGTACTGCGTGGCTTTGATGGCCCGATCCTCGGATTGGTTGGAAGTGACGACGAGCTTTCGCCGCCACCGGATATGACGCGGATCATCGCAGCGGCGCAAAGAGGTTCGATGGCGACCATTCCCGATGTCGGACACTTAAGCCCGATTGAGGCGCCGAGTCAGGTAGCCGCAGTTCTTTCCAGCTGGCTGCGCGCGATCTAAGCTTTAGGTTGTTCGTCCGTGACGGATTGCGGCCGATCGGTTACGGCGAACGCGCAAAACGCTCGCTAGTGCGCTGAAATAGGCACGCGGCACATCGTCGCGTCGCGAGAACCTCATGTTGCTAGGTCGGGAGTATGTATGGATCGCCTCAGTGCAATGGACTCTTCTTTTCTCGATATCGAGACATCAGGTCCGTCCGTCGCAGTCGGAGCGGTTTTGGTTGTCGGTGGTGACGCGCCGACGCTGGCCGAGGTCAAGAAGTTCGTCCTTGGTCGGCTACCGCAGATGCCGCGATTCCATCAGCGCGTACAGGCAAGTCGCACGAGAGTAAACCGGGCCAAGTGGGTGTCGGTCGATCCAGATCTCGATCACCACGTCAAGGAGGTCGTGTTGCCGCGCGGGGGTCACTACGACTCGGTAGTGTCGGCCCTGATGGAGGTCCCGATGGACCGTGACCGCCCGCTCTGGGATGCCATGTTGGTGACCGGATACGCAGCCGACGAATGGGCAATCATCGTTCGACTACACCACAGCATCGCTGACGGCCAAGGAGCATTGATCCTGCTCGGCGAGTTGATTGACCTCAGCGAAGACGGGTCCTTGAAGCTGGCTGACGGAATCAAGATTATGATGGCGCCGAAAGAGAGCTCCGAAGATCCGGTAGAAGCAGATCATAAATTTGATGAGGTCACGACTAAGGCAATTCAAGCGTTAGAGAAGGGCTTCGAGGGTCTGGGTAACTTCATCTCCACCTACCCGGACACCGTCCGTTCCATGCTGGCACTGGCACCGAAGCGACCCAGCGATCTCACAGGTGCGGTCTCGGCCAAGCGCCGCTGGGTTGAGGGAACGTACTCCTTGACGGACGTCAAGCAAGCACGCAGGGCATTCAAGGGTGTGACGATCAATGACATGGTGCTGGCCAGTGTTGCCTACGGTTTCGGCCAACTCTTGGAGTCGCGCGGTATTGATCCCGATGGCCGGACGCTGCGAGCCGTGATGCCGGTGTCATTACGCAAGGACCTCGCCTCGAACAATCAGGTCGGCATTTTGCCTGCGCCACTGCCGATGGGCGCCATGGATCCGATGAAGCGGATGCGGGCGATCAAAGAGTCAACCAAGCACAGTAAGCGCAGTATGTTGCCTGTGATCGGTGACGAGGTTCTGAAGGTGACCGAGAAGGTGACCCCGGCTCCCGTTCAAGAGTTCGTGGTGTCCAACGTTAGTGGCCTAACGGGCTACTTCGGCGAGACCCTGATTACCAACGTCAAGGGCCCGGAAGTTCCGCTGTACATCATGGGTCGCAAGGCAAAGCGCTCTGTGCCGATCATTCCGATCGAAGGTTCGATGCGCATTATTGTCGGGATCACTTCGTACATGGATGACCTCAATATTGGCGTTACCGGCGATGGCGAATATGCCGCCGACGTCGATGTCCTCGTCGCCGGCATCCAGGCCGGTTTTGACGACCTTTGCAACGCCGCCGCCGCAAAGTCCGGCGCCTCGTCAAGAACCAAAGCAGAAAACTCAAAGTCGGCTAAGAAGGCTCCGGCGAAGAAGCCTTCGCTCAAGAAGACGGCGGCGAAGAAGACTCCGGCAAAGAAGCCTTCGCTCAAGAAGACGGCGGCGAAGAAGACTCCGGCAAAGAAGCCTTCGCTCAAGAAGACGGCGGCGAAGAAGACTCCGGCAAAGAAGTCAACTCCGCGTAAGGAAACTAGCTAGCCGCGGCCGACTCCAAGGAGATGGCCTCGAAGTAGTTGTTCGAGTTCGCTATCTATCGACGTGTCGTCATCGCTACCCATAGCCTCGTCTGGGTTGGTTTCAGGGGTATCGATGTCAAGTGGTCTTGGTCGGCTTTGGCGGTGAACGATTCCGCGCGGGCTGGTCCATTGGATGGTTGTACCCGGTGATTGCTGGTTGCCTTGTCCGCCACCGTCAGGATCATCGGCCTCGGCGATTGTGTCTGGTGGTTTGTTGATTTCTAGGGTCCAGTTGTTGTGGGTTTTGAGTTGGTGGTGGCGTCGGCAGAGTGTCAGTAGGTTGTCTGCGCTGGTTGCTCCGCCGGTGTCGGTGCCGGTGTAGGGGACGACGTGGTCGATGTCGCAGCGGTGTCCGGGCATGGAACAGCCCGGGAATTGGCAGGTGCGGTCGCGGGCGATGATGTATTCGCGTAGTGCCGCTGGCGGGGTGTAGGTGGTGGTCCCGTAGTCCAGGAGGTGTCCGTGGACGGGGTCGGTGACCAGACGCCGCCAGGTGTCGGAGTCGGCGGCGAGGTGGCGGGCGAGGATCGCGGGAATGGGCCCGTAGCCGATGAGTTCCCCGGGGCGATCGGCTAGTCCGAGCAGGGTCGCGACGTCGATGACGACCTGAACATCGAGGCGCTTCTTGCCTTGCATGGTGGGAAGGTCGGGGTCGGCCGCGGCCCGGTTCGCCCAGTCGATGAGCGCGTCGGCGCGCTTGTGGGCAATCGTTCGGTTATCGGGCTGGGCGGAGCCGGTGGTTTCGCTCGCGGAGCCGTCGTTGTCGAGTCGGGGTGGGATTGGTGGGCCGTTCTTGCTGTGGGCGCAGGCGGTTAACGCGTTGAATACCGCCATCGCGTCCGGTGCGGGCAACACAGCGGTGACGGTCGCCATTACTCCGCCATCGTGGTGGATCGTGACCTGGCGGCGGGCGAACTCTTCGTCGAGTTTCTTCTTCGGCGCAACAGGGTGAACGGCGGCGGCAGCGCGGCGCACACTTCGCCGGGTCAGGGAGGGTGTTTGGGTGCGGACTCGGCGTAGGGCCCGAGCCTCAACGGTGGCGGCCTCGGGGATCGAGAGTCGTTCGCATTCATCGGATACGGCGCTGGCGTGGGCGTAGGTGGCGTGCCCAGTAGCCAATAGTGCGCGGGTCGCTGGCAGTTTGTAGGTCAGGTCTCGGGCGACGATGATGCGTCGTTCCGCTGCCCACCCGGAAACGCGGAGAGTGGCGGCGACTTCGTCACGGACCTCGTCGCTGACGGCGAAGAAGTTCGCCGACGGGTCATCAGGCTGGGGCCCGCCATCATCGGCGGCGGTCTTCGCCCCGGCTACGTCAGCGAACTCGGGTCCGGGACCGGCCACGGCGACGACGGCGTCCACGCGTAGTGCGTCCATCCATGCCGCGTGCCGTTCCATGTCTAGCAGGTGCATGACCCGATCGGCAGCCGACAGGGTGAAGGGATCCACCGCCACCAGTGCCCCAAACGACTCCAGACACGGCACACCAGGGACGGTGGCGGCGGGGGAGCTGTGGCTGGAAGGCATGACCAACCCTAACACTAAAACGAACAGGTGTTCGATACTTAATCGCTCGTTGTGCATTACCCGCAACCTGAGTGAAAGCATGGCGAGAGTGAAATCCGAAGCAGTTGTGGGGCGCCCTTGGGTCACCCTCGCGGGGGTTTCGCTGAGCTACTTCATCGTCATCTACAACACCACAGCAGTTAATGTCGCGATCGGCGAGATCTCCCGTGACTTCGGATATTCGACATCCACGACGACCTGGTTTGTGGATGCCTACGTGCTCGTCTTGGCGATGACTCTTGTGCTTGGGGGACGCCTCGGGGATATGTTCGGCCGCAGACGAATCTGGACTATAGGAGTAGTGGGAGTCGCGGCCACGGCGGTCGTCCTCGCGGTCACACCTTCGGGCAGCGTTGCCATCGGAACCAGGGCAGCGATGGGCCTGTTCACAGCGCTCATGGCGCCGGCTTCGCTTGCCCTCATCGCCGTATCGTTTGATCCCGCCCGTCGCGGAAAGCCGCTCGGCATCTGGGCTGCCATCACCCAGTTCGGGACGATTGTGGGGCCGCTCCTTGGCGGAGTGTTCGCTACTTCCCTGAGTTGGCGATTCATCTTCTGGTTTGACGTCCCGCTCGCACTCCTTGCCTTACTGCTCATGCGGATGTCGCACGTTGTCAGCCCACCGCAGAGAGGTCCGCGCCGTATCGACTGGATCGGGTCATTGATGCTCGCAGTGTTTCCCGCGCTGCTAGTGATCGGTGTGCACTTCGGCGGCACTCTTGGCTGGACGTCGCCGATCGTCCTGTTACTGATCGCCGGAGGACTCTGCGTGGGCGCCATGTTCCCCGTGGTGCAACGGCGCATCAGTAACCCCATCATCAAGGTGAATCGCTTCAGTAGTCCGACGTTCCTTGGCGCCATCCTCATCGCAGCGATCATGTACTTCATCTATCTAGGTGTGATGTATTTCCAGTCGCTCTACCTGCTGAGCGTGCTGCAAGTCAGTGCGCTGCAAGCCGGTCTCGCATTGGTCGCGATGACAGGAACCACCACGGTCGTGTCGTTGTCGATCGGCTCAATCGTGGATCGCCATGGGCACTACTACCCGATTGTGATCGGGATGGCGGCGATGAGCATTGCGCTGTTCTGGCAAGCCCAGGTGCAAGTGGGAGACGGCGCCGCCACCCTCATCGCACCACTGGTCCTACTCGGATTCGGCCTCGGCTTGGTTTTCGCACCGTCCCAGCGCGCCGCTGTGAACGCCGTTGCGCCGTCGGATCAGGGGACTGCCAATGGGATTGTGGCAATGGCGCGCCAGCTCGGAGGCTCCTTGGGGATCGGGCTGCTGAGCGCGCTGTTCATCACGGGTCTTGGTAGTGACGTCACGACCGGTCAGGCGACCCCAGCAGAGTTTATTGCCGCCCTGGCACCGACGCTGATGCTCTCGGCGGCGCTTGCGACGGTCGGGTTGATCGTCGCTGTCGTATTTCTGCGCCCGAAACCGAAGGGCGCTGGCGGGAAGGATTCTGTTGCAGCGCTGGAACACATGTGAGGTCGGAGTTCAACTCCGGTTCTCCGGTCGGAGGCTCCGCGGTGGCCACGTGATGAGGGCGGCGCGCAGGAAGGCGATAGCGCCCAGGAAGGTCCCCAAGTTGCTGGCTACGACGCTGTCGAATGGACCCATCAGCCAACGGCTTCGCACCCCACGCCGACACCCCGAACAGAATCGTTCCTACGGCCAATAGCGTCGATCCGATACCGAAGCCCAACGACATGGCGACCACTTGCTGGCGATCCGCCATGGACGCAGATTCTCAGACGAGTTGCTGATTGCAACAGGCGGGGTGTTTCTCGTATTCACGACACAACAGGAGGCCTGCGATGGGCGACCGAGGCTGCCGCAGCAGTATCCGAGGCATAATCGCGCTATGAAGCGGGCGATGGCGTGGTGGATCGCGGCGGCGGTACTCCTCGTCACAGGTGTTCTTGTGCTGGTGGGCTCCACGGGGGATGTGCAACGGTCATCGACGATGGCTGGCTCGACGCCGGTGCTAGTGTTCACCCCCGAGCAGTCCCGCTCTGGCCCTGTGGTCGTTCTCGCGCACGGCTTCTCCGGTAGCGCGACCATGATGGATCCGATGGCATCTGCCTTGTCGCGGGCAGGCTACGTCGTGGTTGCCCCGGACCTGCCCGGCCACGGCGCGAACCCAACCCCACTGGACGATGGTGCTCTCGATTCCGCCGTGACCGACGCCGTCGCCCTCGCAGACGAGTTGGCCGAAGGTGGTCCCGTGGCGTTGGTTGGGCGCTCCATGGGTGCTGGGGCAGTGACCAGATGGGCGACGCGGAACCCAGCGGCGGCCACGGTGGCGATCAGTCTGCCAAGCGCGGCCGACCTGCCTGCGGACCCTGGCAAGCCAGCGAATCTTCTCCTACTGTGGGGTTCGGCTGAGCAGCAACGCTTTGTTGATGCTGCCCTGACCGGGCTACGCAAGGGGTACCCCGAGGGCGAGCCAGGCCAGACCTACGGTGACGCGCAAGATGGCGATGCGCGGCGCGCACAGCAAATCGATGGTGCCGAGCACATCTCCGTGATCTACCGGCAGCAGACATTCGACGAGGTGTCGGCGTGGCTGTCGGCCGATGCCGGGGAGTCGTCCCCGCGAGGTGATGCACGACTGATCGGGGTCCTCCTGGTGCTGGTTGGTGGTGTTGTGGCGGCGCGTCCGCTCCTAGCCCGCTCGACGCCGACCTTGTCCGGTATGGATGGCATGACCCTGGACGAGAACGCTGCCCAGGCCACCGGTGGAGTACCTCGGCGTCTCCTCATCTTGACCGGGGCTGCGGTCGGTGCCGCGCTCGGCGCCGCCGTCCTCCAAAACCTGACCGGACAGGTGCCCGTGGCGGTCGCCGGATACCTCGCCGGGTGGTTCGCGGCGGGGGCGGTTCTACTCGGTATTGCTGCTCTGCGGAACCAAGTAGGAATCGGGACGATGCGCGGCCTGGCCTGGGGCGCCCTGGCCGGCGGAGTACTGAGCCTGGCCATGGCCCTTCCGGCTCGCTTGGCATGGGCGGGCTACGAGTTAGTGGCAGTCCGTTGGTGGGTGTTCGCGCTCCTGCTCGTGATTGTCGGGGTCTGGCTGTGGGCCGAGTGGCGGGTCATCGAGGGTGTCCGCGGGTGGCGTCGAGCGGTCCTCCTGGTCGCCAGCCGACTGATCATTGTCGTCGTTCTACTGGCGAGCATCGCGCTGTTCGGTGCACCACCCGTCTTGTCCCTGACGGTTCCACTACTCGTTCCGATCTTGCTGCTGCTCGCCATCCTGGCTGGCTGGGCCCGCGATCCGTTAGCGGCGGCAGCTTCGCAAGCGATTCCGATCGCGCTCGTCGTTGCCACCACATTCCCGATCGCGCGCTGAACCGTGCGCGAACTTTCTAAGGGATCGAATAGAGAGCAAATGTGTTGGCCGCCGGTGTTCCAGAGTTCGTCGTCACGATGGCCGTCACCCCATTTGCACCGCTGAAGACAAGCGACGGCAGGCTGACCGGTTGGTTGCCGCTTGTTCCCGGCAGTGGCCCCGCGAGGATGTACATCGTCGGCGCGAACTCGCAGTTGGGAATTCCATGACCGTCCAACATGACGTCTCCGGTCGCCGGAATGAGGGATCGTGGCTGGAAGCTAGTTCGTAGTGAACATCGGCCGGGGTGTGAATACCAATTCCGGTGTGTAGGTGGTGATGGTTGCAGTCCTGCACGAACTGGTTCATAACCGCCCTGGCGTCGATCAGGGAGCCGAAGCGTTCCGGGAAGATCGGCGCGTATTTCAACGTCTTGAACCACGCCTCGGAGTACGGATTATCGTTGGACACCCGGGGCGTGACTGTGACCGGGTGACGTGGAAATCGGCGAGTAAGGAAGCAACGGTTTTGCTGGTCATCGACGTTCCGCGGTCAGCGTGAACAATCTTGGGGATCCCGTGAATGCCGAAGACTTCTTTCATCATCTCCACCGCTAGCGGGCCTGACTCATGTGCGTGGACGCTGACTCCGACAATGTAACGGGAAAAGATGTCGATCATTACGTATGCGTCGTAGTAGCGGCCCTTCACCGGACCCGCCAGTTTCGTGATGTCCCACGACGAATACACCTGCCCGGGCCCGGTCGCCACCAGCTCGGGGCGAACCCGGGCCGGATGCCGCGCCAAGCGGCGGCGTTCCTTGACCTGCTTGTGCTCGGCCAGAATCCGGTAAAACGTCGATATTGAACACAAATAGACGCCCTCATCAAGAAGCCGCCCGTAAATCTCCAAGCGGAGCCAAATCAGCGAAGCGTTCACTGTCTAGCAGTGTGAGCACATGCGCCCGCTCACTGGACGAGGGCTTGTTCGCCGGAACCACCCGGGCAGCCTGACTACCGACACGTGCCTTGTAGGTGGCGCTAGCACGAGAAACCCCGGCAAGGCAGGCTGCCTGGCGGCTCGGGATAGCGGCGGCGATCAGGTCCCGGTAGGTGCCCATCACGACCAACCATCCTTGTTCGGCGGCGCCACGCTCTCGGATAATTCTTCCAAGAGCGTTCGTGCTTTTCCCATGATTTCCAGCGCTACTTCCATGCGCGCTAAACGCCTGTTCGATAGCTCCAACTCACGGCGTAGCCGCGCGATTTCTGCCTGCTCCGGTGTAACCGGCCGATCTTCTCACCAGGCTGTTTACCTTCCAAAACACCAGCGTCACGCATCCGGCGCCACTGGAGTCATTTGGGAGGAATACAAGCCGTTCTCACGCAGATAGGCGCTACCGGCCCGCTGATCGCAGGCAACCTCGTAGGCGTTGACGTGCGCCAGCTTCTGCGCGGGCGTATACGAACGCAGGGGTGTCGGGGCGCCACTGCGCGGCCGGGAAGGATCCATCCCACCATCATCGACCACCGGTAATACAACAGAACTTGACATTGAAAAACAATCCGAATCTCGCCCTGCAATGGGTGGACTTCCTCTGAGCCCCTGGTCTCAACCAACCCTGACACGCAGGGCACCGACCAATTCTCCAGGACTTCGCCTCACTAGTTTGGCTCACACCTGCTGTTAGGGTGTTGTTCGAAGTGTTCGAAGTGTTCGAAGTGTTCGACTAACGGGAGCACCCAGAAGATGCGCAGCTTAACCCTACACATTGGTACCCCAAAAACGGGAACCACATTCCTTCAGAGTACTTGCGCCGCAAACCGCGAACAGCTACGGCAAGCTGGCGTTGACCGGGTCCCGTTTCCTGTGCCACTAGGAGTGAGAGTTTTCTAGGGTTTGGTGGCGGGTTCGCCATTGCGCGGTGTAGGCCGCTGGGGTGAGGTTACCAAGAGCTGAATGCGGCCGGTTGATGTT
>Ga0335398_10001490_pt1 | contig 40111 bp, 34 predicted proteins | sample BON03_FD_205742 | JGI IMG/M metagenome (GOLD analysis project Ga0335398, IMG submission 205742) | Freshwater microbial communities from Lake Bonney liftoff mats and glacier meltwater in Antarctica - BON-03 (spades assembly) (version 2) | ecosystem: Environmental > Aquatic > Freshwater > Ice >... | reverse complement strand
CTCTCCCCTTCCATGACCATGTAACGAACCGCCTCTTTCTTGAATTCCTGGCTATGTCGTCGTCGCTTCATTTTTCAATTCTCTTTCTAAGAGAATCCCCTGTCCATTTTTTCCAGTACAGATCAAAGGGACTCGCGAGAACGATCACAGTCAGCATGGCGCCAATATTGGATAGTATGAGTTTTTTCATCTTCTTTATCTTCTCTTTATGTTGGATTATTGTGTTTCTGATTGCGGTGCCTATTCAGCTAGCACCGAAACTATTTTGATGTGACAATTCGTGACTGTTGGCAACGATTTTGCCGAATCCAAAAAACAGCAGGCAATACTATGACAGTTAGGACGGCTATCAAAACGCTCGTGCGTGAAAAGTGCTTCTTGTTAACAGCAGCTTCAACGGCGGTGTTAAACATTGCCAATAGTACTGGATCGTTTGTCGAGAGCCATGCACTCTCGTGTCCGGTTGGATACATCAACTGCCTGATGCCAAATTCGCGATTTTGCAGTCTAAAATCTGCTACAAACAACGCTCGGTCGGGTTTTGGCAAATTGCCTAACAGCGGTTCAGCAATGATATTTGTAGCGACCACTCTGAACTGAGTGATTAACGTCCGATTAGTGTCCGCAATCTGCGGAAGATAACGTTTCAGCATCATGTCGGATGGGATAAGAAACGAACCTAATTTATCCCATGCACTAACGATCAGTTCCCCTTCGGGTTCTGAAAGACCAGATGGGTCTTTTAGCAACTTTGCCCCCTCTAACCGATAGCGTTCTCGAGACGATATGTCTTGCCCACCTACAGTAATATCCTCTCCCGCAAGCAATTGTTCGAGCAATTCGGTGCTACGAAAAAATTGTACATCTCGGACCAAATACGGAGCGCTGTCATTTGTTTCAACTTTGCACTCAAACGCAACAGCTAAAGGGTCACCAAGTCCGATTGCCCATGGTGCAGGCAGATGCACGCTTTCAAGGGCTTTTTGTGAATCCAAGAAATCAGTAGAACAGTAAGCCAACCAAGGCAACATAATGTACCAAGTCGAATCGACCGGCACTTTGCCTGGCACAACGGTTGCCGGGTTGGCAGAGAATCCACCCTCACGAATAGTTTGCTCTTGGACCAAATAGGAATACACGTTGGTTCCATCTCCCGCGTAAACTGAATAATGCTCGGGTCCATAGCGCGCGACAATGCGCCAGAAGGAACCACCGGCCTGCACCTCAAATTCTGTCCGATGGCTTTGTTTCCAATCGCGACCAGAAATCCCATCTTTGGGCGGCTGTAGTTCGTGAACCTCGATAAAGCCCGAAACTTTGTAGCCTTGTGCGGACTCGGTGTTCGACTCCGCCTCTGCGTCCGTCAGCCACAGAATAGCAACGACGAACAACAAGCCCCGACAAAGCTCCCTTACAGCCGAGTAAAATGGACTAGTCAAAAACAACTGCGAGGACGATTGGGGGCCAGACCTACCGATCCAGATCACGTTCTCTCGTTCGATTGCGATTCGTTTCATGGCTTATGTAAAGAGCTAACCACCATTCTTCAAAGTTGGATAGGTTGAATAATTCAACCCCTCAAGATGCGTGCCATCAGGGTTGCCGCGCCGCCACGATACGCTCCAGCGCGTCGTGTTTCAGTTTATATACGGCGGTGTCGCTGACGTGAAAATGATCGGCAATTTCTTTCACCGCAAAACCTTGCGCCACAAGTTCCAGGATTTCCTCCTGGCGCGGGCTGAGGTGCGGATCGTGATGCATGACCGTCCCGCCTGTGGCTCCGCCGATCAGCACGTCGGGGCCGACCGAGATGCACTTGGACCGACGCAGTCCGGCGAGTTCCTCCGCCAGCGCGGGCAGGTCCATCGATTTGCAGAAATAGGCGTCCGCACCCGCTCCACGGGCCGCGTCCGCGTAGGCGGCGAGCTTCCGAGCCGTGAACATCGCGATCACCAATTTGGGAAACAGCTCGCGCAGCTCATGGCAACACGCGATCCCGTCCATGCCCGGCATAGAGATGTCCAGCAGCACCATGTCAGGGAGTTGCCCTCCCGGCATTTCAGTCAGGTGTTTGAGCGCATCGGTCGCACGCGCATGTTCCGACACCACCGCGAAGTGATCGTCACGCACAAATATTTGCCGCACGGACAGCCGCACCGCGCAATCGTCATCCACGAGCATCACCCGCCGGGCTCCATTTCTCTCCCGGTAGTTGGTGTTCATGATATTCCCTTGGTCTTCGCTTCGATTGAATTGATGAGTTCGTTTTTATCATGCTTCTCCGGGTTGTCCATCCCCCCAAAAGGGGTAGAAACCGCAGATTGTTGAAAAAAGTTTTGGGACGGAAACTTGAACTGGAAGTTAGAATTTGGGAGTCAGGAGCTGGCTTGGGGTCGCGATTGTCGGGACTGATTCACTGATCACTGTCCTACTTTCGCTCCGCCGTCCGCTCCTGCAGCCAGGCAATGTCGCGGTCCGTGTCGCTCGTGTGACGCGGGCCGGTGATGCCGATCGGGCCGAGCGTGGTGTTCTCCAGCCACTTGTGATGCTCCACATGTCCGTCGCCAAAGGAGAGCGCCACGCCGTTGTTGTGATACGTGCCCGGGGTGTCCATCCACCAGTACGGCGTGGGCGTTCCCTGTCCGTTGAAGTCGCCCGTGTTGCTCAGGTCCACCGCGAAGTTCGCCTCGTTGATGCTGTCTCCGCGCTCGTCAATGATGATGAAAAGCTTGGACGGATTGTGCAGATCGGACGTGCGCCGGTAGATCATGTAATTGGTCCCGTAACCGCCGAGCACCAGCGGAAACGTGCCCGGTGTCGGCCGGACCGGATTCATCCGGTTGTTCATGGAAACGCTGCGCACGTAACCCGATTTGTCCGACGGACATTTGTAAACCTTCGGGTTGGGCACATAACGCGCGAGCAACGAACGGCTCTTGTCCACCAACAGATCGGCGTTCTGCCCTTCCAACGGATTGCGAAGCTGCCCGGCCACCCAGTTGGTGAAGGGCAGGCCATCCCCGTCATCCACGTTGATGACGAGCTTGCCCTGATGATCATCCGCGTACATCTGCCAGCCCAGCACCAGCTGGCGGTGGTTGCTCAGGCAGGCGGCTTTCTGTGCCGTGTCCTTGGACCGGCTCACCGCCCCCAGCAGCAGCGCCGACAAAATCCCAATGATCCCAATCACCACCAAAAGCTCGATGAGGGTGAAGGCGGACCGTTTAGGTTGGCGAATTGAGATTGAAAAGAACACACTCACTAACTTAAGAACTCCATGCCAGTCTGGCTCACCGGCATGGAGTTCAAGTGTATGCGAAGACTCATACAACATTGCCCCACAAGAAAGCGATCAACAGTCTTGCGTACCGGTAGCGCATTTTCAGAAGTGAACGGAGTTCCACAACAATTTCCAGTACCCGGACCACCGTTATCCGTGCACTCCTTCGTGCCGCCCGTACCCACACAGTATGGGTACGTGGTGGTTGTACAACCGGCGCACGCAGGAGGAGCCCAACCGGGAGGAGATGTCGGCGGTTTTGTACCGCAAACTGAGCAATACTCAGCATAAGCAATATTTGCTGCTGCCACTCCAATCACGAGCAGTAGAGGCAAACGTACTCGTACGCACAATCGCTTTATCAGCTTTATCATATGATTTTATTTGTTTGGTTTATTTTTTCTTCATCCCCCACCAAATTGCAAACCCGATGGGGAAAGTCGCGCACAACATCAGAAAATATTTAATACGAAATCGAGCTTGTCGCTGAGAATTTGCATGAAGGCGCACTGCGGTAGTGTAAAACGGTTGTTCTTTCACGCGATCTAGGGTGGGAAGCGAACCATTCGTCGACCGGTAGTTTAGGACGGGAATCCAATCTTTCCGGTCCAAAGCAAATCGGCAATCATACACGCTTACGAAATCGGATGTCGCCAGCAATGCTGGCACCATATTTGTTACCTGAGTAACATCGGTTACTACTGCACGAATTTCGTATAATACAACAGGACCCAAATCTAAACCGTCCTCATCTTGGAGTTGCGTGTACTTAAGGTACGAAAGCTCGCTAGGAAAAAGACCGAAATCAGTTTTGATGACATCGGAAACTTGGAAATACTCATTCGTCGTAGCTCCTTCGGCATATGACAAAAAACTAGAAAGCCCCTTAAGGCGATAATTCGATCCAACATCAAACTTGACGGGACGAATAGGCAACTCACCAGTTGACATTAGAGTACGATCAACCATTTCCGGGCCTTCCGCCCCCGTGTAGAATTCGGACAAGACCCGCCAGTTGTATGCCAGACAAAATGGGATCGCGTGCGTAAGCATTTCAGAAGGAAATGGGTGCGGGTTGATAAACACTTGCCCGACATGGTCAGGCGCACGGGGTAAATCATTGGTTGCTCTCAACCACTGGCCGTCAATTTTCACGGGGTATATGTAGTCATCGGGATACACAATATTTGTATCAAACACTCCATGCGAAACAGCCCCCTCCCCGTCTGTCCTATATATGTATTCAAGAACCCGTGGTTCTTTACTTAACGGATTCTCATGGATACTCACACTCAATTCCATTCGTTCGCCAATCGGGTCGATCAAAAGCACAAAACCACCGCTCTCAGAGTGTGTTTTTCCATCATGGAACATATATTTTGATCGTTGAATCTGCCCTTCAATACGGATCGCCCCCTGCGCATTGACTGATCGGGCAATCCCACTACCGGCGACGATCAAGAACAGCAGGACAAGATGAACCCCTCGTCCACCCACCTCCCACGTATTCATGGATTTCTTGCGCCTAAACACAGCAACCAACAGAATTGCCGCCGCTCCCACAGCCATACACTGAAGCGCCGTACGGGCAACCACCCCCCCAATGCCGTCAGCTAACCCCAAGAGTTGTGGGATGTCCCCAAAACAAGGGCAATATTTTCCATCAACAGCTGATGGAAACCAAAATCGATAACTGGAAATAATGAATGTCCACCATAACATCGCTGCGGCGCGGAAAAGATCTGACCGAGCCAAAAACACGAAACATACCACTACCAATTCCAAGAGGAGCCCGACAGATGTTACCACGGCGATTGAAATTCCTGGCACTACGGGATCGGGAACCGAAAAAGCATCTGGATTTCGGATCAGCCACGCCAGTTTCCCGATACCGGCTAACGCAAACACAAGTAAGCAAGTGTACCAATATAGCCGCCAAGGAGATCCGTTGAGATTCGAAACTACGTGATTTTTCAGGTTTCGCAGAGTCGTTAATTTCGGCGAAACCGACGACGAAGGAGATTGATATTTCATTGTAACAGTTAAGTAGCTCGGGTATCGATGTCTTTTCCAGACAGGGCCTAGATTGTAGCGAAATCCAAGTGTTCCAATTTCTGATCCGGATGGTTCCAACTCCCTCCATCCCGGTTCTTTCTGTGATTGATTGTGGTATACCGTACCCCCCCCTCTGTTGCGTCAACACCTTTTTGTAATCGGTGATCGATTTTGAGTTTTAGTTTTCAGATTCCAAATTCCTAATCCAAATCTTACTCATCATCGTTATCTGATTTCAGAAGTTGGAAGTTGGTTCTTCTCTGTGATCTTGATGTTTGAAGCTTGAAAGCCACCGCTCCAAATCTCGCGTTGTTTTACCGTCGGAAGACCAATCTAAATATCTCTTGAGCGGCGGTGATGCGCAGCCAGAGTGCGAGCCCGAAATAGACGATGCCTGCAAGAATCGCTGGAACGAACACCTCCCCGAGGCAGGCCAGCTTGTTTGCATGACCGATGTTCTCTGTCCACCAGCCGGCTGCGAACCAGGACACAACGCCGGCGACCAGCAGGATGCCGATGGTTGAGAATATCTGCCCGCGCAGTTCGCCCCACTCCAGTTTGCCGATCCTTTTGCGCAACGCGTAGATGAGCAGTCCGGCGTTCAGCGTGGCGGTGATTGAATTGGCGATGCCCAGTCCCAGCTCACGAAATCGAAAGATCAGGGCCAGCGTGATCAGGATGTTCAGCACCAGACAAACGATGCTGATGTGCATCGGTGTCTTGGTATCGCCGGTGGCATAAAAGGCACGGGCAAGAATGTTCACCATCGAGAATGCGACCAATCCCGGCGCCAGCCCCAATACCGCACGTGAGGAGGTGAACGTGCTGACCTCGGTGAATTTCCCGCCTTCGAACAACAGCCGGACAATCGGCTCCGCCAGCACCATCATTTGCACGGCAGCGAGACCATTCACAAAGATCAAGAGCCCCATCCCCTCGCGAAGCGTGCTGCGAAACTCTGGAAACTTCTTCTCCGCCACAAACTGGGTCAGCGTCGGCAGCAGGAACGTCGCAATCGAAATACCGAAGACGCCCTGGGGCAGCTCCATCAGGCGCACGCCGTAGTTAAACGAGGACAAGATCGAATCGTCGTAGAATTTCGCGATGCCCTGCGTGAAAAAGATGTTCAGCTGAAACGCCGCGACACCGAGCATCCCGGGAATCATGCGTTCGACCACCAGTTTGACCGTGTCGTTTCCGAACGGGGAAACCCACTTCCAACGAAATCCCTCGGCGCGAAGCGTCGGCCATTGAAAGAGCATTTGCGCCAGCCCGGCGACCAACACACCGATCGCGAGCCCGAAGATTTGTTGATCGAGTTGCGCCCCCATTCGCGGAGCCACCCAGAGGGTGAAACCGATCATCACCACGTTGAGCATGGTCGCGCCCATGGCCGGGATGAAGAAGTGGCCGCGCGCGTTGAGCATGCCCATGAAGACCGCCGCCACGCAGACGAGCAGCAGGTAGGGAAACATGAACCGCATCAATTCCAGCATCAGGCGGCTGGACCCGGTCGGATTACCGAGCGCGAGGTAAACGGAGATTCCCAACATCACTACGCCGATCACCGCGCAGGCCGCAATGATGAGCCCGGACAGAACGGCGTTGGCCGCGCGCCACATTTCCTCCTCGGATTCCTTGATCTCCTTTTCCTTGAAAATCGGGATAAACGCTGCCGTCAGCGCCCCTTCTCCGAGCAGCCGGCGGAAAAGATTCGGCACCATGAAGGCGAAAATGAACGCGTCCGCGATCCAGCCGGTGCCCATGAACCGGGCATAAATAATCTCCCGCACCATCCCGAGGACGCGGCTGAGCATCGTGGCGGCGCCCATGGCCCCGGATGACTTGAGAATTTTGGACATCGAACGGCGGCGAGATTCGTTTTTCGTTGGGGAAACTGCAAGGGCGTTGTCGATCGACGACAATCTCAGCTGCTCACTTGTTTCTTCCTCACACGGGTTCGACTGCATGCGGGAGGGAGCTCGGGGATGAATCTCGATGCGATGCAAACGTGTGGAGATGCCGGGACTCAATAAAGTTCCACGCATGAACCACGCAGCCAACGGCCAAGGGGAAGGACTCCAACGCGATTGAGACCGTTCCCGCCAATGGGCGACTCTTTTACAAATCGGGAACAACCCAGTCACAGGGGAGATGTGAGATCTTTACTTCTGGATCCGGATTCATCCACTTCCGACAGATGTCCTCCGGAGGGTTGAGTCTCAACACTCCGCGTATATCGCCATCAACCGACGGAAAGTGTCACTCGATCTTAGTTTTCAGTAAATAAAGCGCTCCTCAGTCAGCGTTCGCAGAAAGGCCACCAGCGCCCGCTGATCTTCGGCGGAGAGGGGCACGCCGCCATCGGGATGCTTGGCCAGATTCGGATCGAGAGTGGCGCTGTGCTTCACGCCGGTGGTGTAGTGGGCCACGACTTCCTCCAGCGTGGCGAAACGGCCATCGTGCATGTAAGGCGTGGTGACGGCGACGTTGCGCAAGGAGGGCACGGCGAACTTGCCGCGATCGCCGGACTTACCGGTGGCGAGAAAGCGACCGGGGTCGGTGAACTCCGCGTCCAGCCCGTTGTTGGCAAAGCTCTGACTCTGGAACAACGGGCCACCGTGGCAATGGAAGCAATCCGCGCCGAGCTGCCCGCGCCGTGGATCGTATTCGGTGTGGAACAGCTCGAAGCCGCGCTTCTCCTCCGCGCTCAACTCGACTTCGCCGGCCAGCGAGCGGTCGAACTTCGAGTGGTGCGACACTTGAACGAGGAGGAACTGTTCCAGCGCCCGCGCGATGCGGTCGGCGGTGATGTCCGGTGTGCCAAAGGCGGCAGAGAAGAGTGCGGGGTAATCCATTTCATTTGTAGCAGCCGACGTAAGGAGGCTCTGATCGATGTTGGTTTTAGTTGGAGCCTCCTTCCGTCGGCTGCTACGAAGTTTGGAGGCAACATTCGTCAGCGACTCGTGCATCTCGATGGGATTCTCGATCGGTTGCAGCACCTGCTCGCGGAGCGTGGTGACGCGGCCGTCCCAGAAGAAGGAGTTGCGCCACGCCAGATTTACGAGAGGCATCGCGTTGCGCGTGCCGACCTGGCCTTCCGCCCCGATGCTGTAGCGCCGACCATCGGTAAACGCGGCTTCGGCTTGGTGACAGGAAGCACAGGATTGCTGATTGTTGATCGAGAGACGCGGTTCGTGGAAGAGCCGGCGTCCGAGTTCGACGCCTTCCTCCGTCAGCGGATTGTCACGCGGCAAGGCGGGTTGCGGGAAGTGGCGCGAGAAGGTGAAACGATACGGCGTGGCGTTGGAGGCCATCACCACCGGATTCAACTGGGGAACGACGGAAGACAACGGTGCCGTAGCGCGAAGGCTCACGACGGAGAACGCTTGCTCCACATTGTCCCGAAGCTGATCAGCCAATATGTCGTCGGCGCGGGAGTGGGTGGAGGTTGAATCCTCGTCGATGCGAAGGCGATGGCGGACGGAGAAGATTTGATCCACATGGAGCGCGAGGCGGAGGTCCACGGCGGAGGTGAGCATCAGGGACAACGGCAACTCAACGGTCGTGATCAACCGGTCGCTGGCGAGATGATAGGAGTATCCACTGACCCGGCCTTCTTCCGTCATCCAGTCGCCTTCGATGGCGAGGAAAACGTAGCCGCCCTGCCAACTCCAATGCAGTCCATTGAGGTTGGAATTGAGCGCGTGATCCGCCGGCAGCCCGGCGGGGTCGGCGTGGTTTTCCGTCGGCGGCAGGCCCACTTGAAAACGCAAACGGTCGTATTGGCCGGACGGGAGAGCGCCGGGCGAAAAGGTCGTGCGACCTTCGCGGCCACTGAGGTAGGCGAAGCGGTTCGAGAGCGCGAACCAGGCACCATCCGTGCGGCGCAGGGCGACATCGGAGAGCAGGAAATCCAGTCGCTTGATGGCGATGCGCTGGCCTGCTGCCGTCGTATTGGTGAGCGCATCGAACACCAGCGGCTGGCCGTTGAATTGTGGGAGGACTTCGACCCGCAACGAGTGGTTCGCAGGGGCAGCCGTCACTGGGGCGAGCGGAAGCAGAACCAGGACGAGGAGCGCGAGGAAGCGGGCGCCAAAGCCAGAGCGATCCTGTTCGAGTGAGGCCGGAGCGCGGCGTTCACGCCGCTTCAACGTGAAACACGTCAGGCGCGTCGAATGCAAACCGGGCGCCCCTTTTGGTTCGGACGTTGAAGCGGCATCAATGCCGCGCTCCCCATCGTCCGTGTGCCATCGCCGCGATTCCCGTTCCTCGTTCAACCGCATCGTTCCGACGATGCGCCGCCAAGCCTGATGGACAACCCGCTTCATTGGTTGACCACGCGATAGAAGGCCCGGGTCGCGGGCGGTTGTGAATCGGTGAGACGCATGGTTGCGCCCAGATTTTGCACGGTGGCGTTGGTGAGGCGCAGCCAGTTCGTCGTCGCGACATCCGGGTTTCGCCAGAGCGAGAAGTTCGGATTCACGAACCATCCGGCATCCACGGTGAAGACGCCGCCGGTCGCTGACTGGCTGTAGATCGCCGGCACATTGGTCCACGCGGCGAGTTTCTCGCGGAGTTGGTCGAGGTTCGTCTGCTCGGTCGGAGACAGCGTGCGCGCGAGCAGGTTCGTGGCTTCAAGCGGATCGGTGGACAAGTCGAAGTATTCATCCGCCACGCCGGTCCATTCCATGAGCTTGTATTGTCCCAGGCGCGCGGCGCGGCCGAAGCATGTTCCTGCCGGCAGGTCACTGGGATCTTCCAACAGCACGGCGGGCTCGGCGGGCGCGAAGGTTTGATCGCGCAGGATGGGCACGAGCGAGCGCGAATCGTTGGGCAGGCTGCGCGGCAGAGCCGTCGCGGCATTCACTCCAGCCAGTTCGAGAATCGTGGCGAAGAGATCCACGACATGCACGACCGCGTCACTGACGCGCCCGGGGTTGACGATGTCCGGCCCGGCGGCGATGAACGGCACGCGCACGCCGCCTTCGTAGAGCGTGTCCTTGGCGCGTCCGCTGACAAAGGGTGGCTGGATGACGCGGCCGGCCGTGCCGTTGTCGCCGATGAAGAGGACGGTCGTCTCATTGGTGTTGATGTTCGCCAGCAGGCGGCCGATCTCCGTGTCCATTGCCTCGACGGAGGCCTCGAAGTAGGCGCGCGGATTTTGCTGGAGACTCTGCGCCGTGCCGGAGAGTCCGGCGTAATGCGGGCACAGATTCGTGGGCGGCAGATGGTAGGGCGTGTGCGGCGCGTTGAAGGCGAGCCAGAGGAACCAGCGGTTCGTGCCCTGCGCGCCGAGCCAGGTGAGCGCGTCGTTCACGTTGTCCGTGGTGGCGTAAACGGGATGGTTCATGCGGGTGACGCCGTTGGAGATTTTGGTCCAATTGAAATAGTTGGTGGCGTTCGGACCGAGTGCGCCCTGCAATGCTCCGGAGAATTGAGGCCAGCCGCCCACGGAGTTGGGCGAAGTCGCGGTGCCGCCGAGATGCCATTTGCCAAAGCTCCCACAATGAAGCGTCGGCGAGAGCACTTCGGGTAGCGTGAATTCATTGGTGTAAATCCCCTGCGCTCCGGTCATGTCGAGCACGTCGGTGACGCCCGAGCGAAAGCCATAGCGTCCGGTGAGGATGGCCGCTCGCGTGGGCGAGCAGACCGAGTAGGCGTAGGCGTTCGCACACCGCACACCGCGCGCGGCAAGAGCGTCGATGTTCGGCGTGGGCGGGAACGACGCGGCGGGATTCGTGTTGTAGAGCGGCTGGCTGTCGATGCCGTAGTCGTCCGCGATGACGAGCAGGATGTTTTTCGTGACGGCGTTAGCGGGTGCGACCAACGCGAGGAGCAAGAAGAACGCGGCCAGCCTGGCGGTGCGCGGGTGGTGCGGGATGGGTGTTTTCATGATTCCTCGGGATGCCGGGGTTAATTTGTGTAAGGCGCGAGGGCGGTGCGGGTGACTTTGTAGAAGCGCTGCGCGTGATTCGTCCCCGCGCCGGCTTCCGTGGCCCGCGCCACGGCGCCGGTGGCGGTGACGGACGGGACGATGTTCGTCGCCCAGGTTTGCAGATTGGTTGAGGCCGCGACGACGTAGGTGCCGCCTTCGGTGCTGCTCCAGGTGAGCGTGACGTCCGCGCCAACGTTGGCGAAGCCGGGCGATAACAGACGCGGGACGAAATTCCCACCGCCCACGAAGTTCGTCGTCACCGGCTCAGGATAGGCACCGCCCATGATCGCCGCGCCCGAGGGATTACCATAATACTGGCGACCGATGTTGTAGGGGAAGACCGGGGCTCCGCTGCTGCTGATGGCGGTGAAGTAAGCGTAGGTGCCGCCCGGGAATTCCGGCGTCACGCAGAAGCGTCCGTTGAACTCATCGAGATCAAACTGCGTGCCCAGCGTGAAGCCAAGATCGCCGAGGTAATCATTGTCCTCCAGGTAGCGGCCGAACGGGCGTGTCGCACTGACCGGCGGTCCATACTGCGCCGCAGCCAGGGTGAACGAACGGTTTTGCGCGCGCCCGGCCCAGACGGGCAGCGTGGAGCGATTCGAGACCGAGGTGTTGCTCAGGTCGCGAGGAATGAATCCTGAAATCATCCGGCGCACGGCGCTCGCGGGATTGGTGGCGTTGGCATAACCGTAGGGCCCATAAACGGGAAAGCCATCGCGCACCCAGCCGAGAATGGGCGAGTGGGCAGACGCCGGGTTGTTCGTGTTCTCGCGGTAGAGTTTTGTCACCGGATCGTAGTTCACATTGTCGCCAAGCAGCGCGCGAAGAGCGATCGCGTTGGCATGGTAATGATACTGGCCGCTGCCGGGTTGGTGGGCGTTGGCGGGATCGAAGGTGACGCCTTCATTCACAAAGGCGTCCCGGTTCCAGATGCCGAGCCCCGGATTCGCCTCCGTCCCGCTCGCGGCCGAGACGGAGAAGGCATCGCGGCTGTCGAACATGATGACGCCATCGACAAAGAGACCGATCGGGCCGAGGCCCGTGAGCGTCTTGGACGCGGGAACCGTCGGCGTGCGCGGGATGCGGTAGAGCGTGGCACTGCTCTTGGGCACGTTCATGAACAACTGCGAATGCGCGGCGTTGCCGTACCACGGCCCCATGGTGTGACTGCCGAGGCCGGTGGTGCGCAGGTAAACCCAGCCGGCGGACGAGGAGATTTCGTACACGCCGCAGTAAGCCGGCAGCGCCTGGCTGATGGCACCGCGACTCCAGGTGCTCACGGCATTGCCGGAGATCCGGTCCGCATCAGTGAGGTAAGATCGGGCGTACTGACCGGTGTGTTCGGTGAACCACGAATCGAGGCGCGCGTCAGCGGCCACCGCAGTCGAGGCGGTGATGAGCGCTCCAGTCAGGGCGACGAGCAAACGCATGGCGAGGGGACTTCCGACGTTCAGGGGTGGATTTAACATAGCGATACCTTAACAGCGGGAACCTTAAGAGAACGTGAAGCAGGTTTTTCTGTTAAAAAAATTTCATCGGCCGGCCGGCAAACGCCTCGCCAGTGGCACCCTGTTGACCAGGGCGCCAGATGGTTTTGCCATGAATGAACGGGCAATCATACCACATCGCACGCCTTGGTGGGCCGCCGAAAATCCGGACGCCGGAAGGAGGCGCTCTGCGCGCATTCTCTTCCGGCGCCGATCAAGCAGGCCAGTGCCGTGGCATCACTCAGACTTCGGACGTTGCGGACGATTCCCCTCTCCTCCGCTTTGTCCACGAGGCCCACCCCGTTCAACTCCGCCAGGCCCGCCCGGACGCTGAGGACGGAATTCGTCGGCGGTCAATTTGCCGTCGCCGTTCTTGTCGAGTTTCTTCAAGGACACGCTGGCCTTGGCGATCTCGTCGGCATCGATGGTGCCGTCCTTGTTCAGGTCGAGCGCTTCGATGATGGGATTGGGCATCCGCATGCCGCCCGGACCACCGCGTTCACCACCGGGACCACCGGGACCGCGAGGACCGCCTTCGCGTCCGGGAGGTGGATTGCCGTCTTGCGCCGTGAGCAGGCAGGGCGAAGCGCCGAGTGCCAGCGTGAGCAGGATGAGTTTTATTTTCATGATGTGTCTTGTTTTGTGTTATTGGGATTTCCCTGCACCCGCCGACTGCATCGCCTCGATGCAGTAGAGATTCCGGTTGGAGCGCAGAAAGAGTTGCCGACCCGCAATCGCGGGCGTGGCGTTGAAATCGGAGTCTGAGCGCGTTGCCGCGAGGACCATTCGCAGAAGGAGGAACCGAATGAGATTCGTCGTATTCATCGGCGCAGGTTACGCCTGCCCACCTTAAGGGAACGTGAAGTGGCAAAAGAAACGCGCCGAGGGCAGAAGAAAATTTCTTCATCCCATCTTAAGGTTGAGTGGCCTACGCTTCGCCCCGTGACGGTATGAGAATCCTGGTCATCGAAGACGAACCCGACCTGCTGCGCAGCCTGTCGATGGCCTTGCGCGACGAGGGCTACGCGGTCGATACGGCGGCCAACGGCGAGGACGGCCTGTTCAACGCGGAGTCCGTTGCCTACGACGCCATCGTGCTGGATGTGATGCTGCCCAAGCTTGACGGCTGGCAGGTCCTCAGCCACCTGCGCAAAACGCGCAAGACACCCGTCTTGATGCTCACCGCCCGCGACACGCATCGGGACCGGGTCCGCGGTCTCGACGCTGGCGCGGATGATTATCTGGTGAAACCGTTCGACCTGGACGAATTGCACGCTCGCCTGCGCGCCCTCATCCGCCGCACTACGGGCCAGACGACCAACCGCCTGGATATTGGCGAGGTGTCACTCGACACCACGGCGCGCACTGTGACCCGCGACGGGAAGCCTGTTGAGTTGACCGCCCGGGAGTACACACTCCTTGAATACCTGATGCTCCATCAGGGCGAAGTGGTCACGCGCACCGCGCTCTACGAACATCTCTTTGACGAAGACGACAGCACGCTTTCGAACTTGCTCGACGTTCACGTCTCCAATTTGCGCAAGAAGCTCGGACACGAGTTCATCACCACGCGCCGGGGTCACGGCTATTGCATCGAGGCACGGGCATGATTTTCAACTCCATCCGCTGGCGGTTGCAACTCTGGCACGGGCTGATCCTCCTCGCCGTGCTGGCCGGGTTTGGATTCACCGCGCACAGGCTCCAACGGGGGAATGAACTGCGGCGAGTGGATCAGGAACTGCAACAGCGCCTCGGCCCGGTGCTGGAAGCCCTACGTCGTCCGCCACCCGGTGGACCAGTTCGTCCACGAGATCCCCGAGGATCCGCGGGACCGGGCGACGGAGAACGACGAGGTCCGCCACCGCCCGATGGCTTTGAAGGTCTCCAGCGCCCACCACGCGAATTCCAAATCGGCTCCAATCGCGTTGGGCTATTCGAAGGCGGGACCAATGCATTTTACTACGTCGTCTGGACACGCGATGGAAACGTATTGAGTCGCTCCGGAACCGCTCCCGAGGATGTCCCGATGCCGGAAAGGGCCAGCGGCAGGACGCCGCTCCCGACGACCCGGATGCGTGGCACGACGCGCGAGCTGTACGAATTCACCCGCCCCGGCGAGTGCCTGCTCGTTGGCCGTTCCATTGCGCCCGAACTTGCCGACCTGCGTGAACTTGCCCTGTGGCTTTCTGGCCTGGGAAGCGGCGTGCTGATGTTGGGACTTGTCGGCGGTTGGTGGGTGGCCACGCGCGCCATCCGCTCGATCAAGGACATCAGCGCAACTGCCACAAAGATTGCGACCGGCGACCTCTCTCACCGCATCAATACCGACGATACCGACAACGAACTCGGCCAGCTGGCGGCGGTCCTAAACTCGACTTTCGCCCGGCTCGAATCCTCCTTCGAGCGCCAACGCCAATTCACCGCCGACGCCTCACACGAACTCCGCACACCTGTCGCCGTGATTCTATCGCAAGCTCAGACCACACTCGCCCGCGATCGCGGAGCGGACGAATATCGCGAAGCTCTTGAAGCTTGTCAGCGCGCCGCCCAAAGAATGCGCCGCCTCACCGATTCACTGCTGGAACTGGCCCGCCTTGACGCCGCGGAAGCTTCGTTGCTCCGTGAACACTGCGATCTGGCTCCCATCGCTGAAGAATGCCTGCAGGCGATTCGCCCGCTGTCAGAGGAAAAAACCATTCAGCTCAACACCGATCTCAAACCGGCTCCATGCCTGGGCGACGCCGGCCGCCTCGCCCAGGTTGTCACCAATCTCGTTACCAACGCGGTCCACCATAACAAAGCTGGCGAGCACATACGTGTGACGACGGGACAGGAGGGGGATTGGGTCGTGCTTGTCGTCGCTGATACCGGCCCCGGAATCGCGCCGGAAGATCTCCCGCACCTGTTCGAGCGATTCTATCGCGCGGACAAATCCCGGCAGGGCGGCGGCGGGGGTACCGGTTTGGGTCTCACCATCAGTCGCGCGATCGTCGAAGCCCACGGCGGCACGATCGACGCCACCAGCAACGAAGGGAAGGGAGCCACCTTTACAATCCGTTTGCCGGCCCAGCGGAATTGAATGCACTTCAATCGCGCCGCGCCAAAACCAGACGCTTGCCAAGTTGACGGCAAGTCGTCGCAATCGTAAAGGGGTCGCTCCCGAATGGCACTTAGATAAGGCAGAGAAGTGAGGATTTATTGATTAAAAAATGTACAAGCCCGGCGTATTTCTTCATCATGGGGCATGCGTAATCCTGCTCCGTTTCTGCCCGGTATTTCCTCTCAACTTTGCGGGCGTCGACGGCGGTCCGAGCGGGACCGGTTGCAGGAGGAGATCAAGCAGTTGCAGCGTCATTCCTTGAGCCGGTTGTGTGAGCTCTTCGGTTCGTGGCTCCCCCGGGATTTGTTTGCTTCGGCTGACTCGGGCCCCAACAGCCGGGAGCGCGTGTCGCGAGGTGGTGCGCAAGGTGCAGGCCTGGTATGCCCAGCATTCCCGAACCGCACCGGGGAGCGGGTCCGGCGCCTATTGTCAGGCACGGCGGCGGTTGCCGGTGAAGACCCTGCAGGTCGCCCATCAAAAACTGGCCGATAAGTTGATGGCCTCCTCTGCTTCAGCCCTCTGGAAGGGGCGACCTGTCCGCGTCGTGGACGGCACGGGCGTGTCGATGCCCGACACGGAGGAGAACCGTGAGTCCTTCTCCCAACCCTCGGGCCAGCAGCCCGGCTGCGGCTTTCCGGGGATGAATCTCGATGCGATGCAAACGTGTGGAGATGCCGGGACTCAATAAAGTTCCACGCATGAACCACGCAGCCAACGGCCAAGGGGAAGGACTCCAACGCGATTGAGACCGTTCCCGCCAATGGGCGACTCTTTTACAAATCGGGAACAACCCAGTCACAGGGGAGATGTGAGATCTTTACTTCTGGATCCGGATTCATCCACTTCCGACAGATGAAAGCACTGAATCTGATTCGATACAGTGGTGACGATGCCCATAGAACAGACTCGGACGGCAGTATAGTTGTCAAACTAAAGAACCGACTATTTATCCCGCCGCGACTTGAGATAGTTTTCGTCCTTGCAATGTATCGATGAGAGGCCAAAGATTTCTCCCGTAATCATTTGGGAATATGTGCAAAGGGAATGCCATCTCGAAGAACAACCCGGCTAAAAACTGGGAAGCGGATGGGATTATTGTTTTCCTCGAAAAAGCCACTGCTACCACAGAGTATGAATGGCGACGAACCTTGTACGTCGGCACCGCAGGCCGAATAACACATGGGGCTCGGTCTCCCAAACATGTTGATCAAGGGTGACCATGGGGATCGAAGGGAGTTTTTGGGCAAAGACGACTGCAAATGGCCGGCCCGGCATTTCCGTTCGCGACCACTGCCTTAATGTAGGCTGTGTGGCAGAGGCGTTGGTGACTGGGTTGCCGGAACGCTGCCGATCATTACTTCCACTAGGGGCTGCTACTCTTGCAGCCTTGCATGACGTTGGGAAAATAACGCTCGGCTTCCAAATAAAGTGCCCCCACTGGCCGTTCCCCTCTGAACTCGACGAACGAACGAGCCGGAGCGTCGATAACCCTGTCTCCGACCACGCCCTGGTCAGCCAGGTCTGCCTACAAGACCTCCTCAAGCCAGCCAAGTCCCAGCTTTGGGCGGCGGCAGTCGGTGCCCATCACGGTCGGCCCAAGGTACGCAACGCCAGGATCGATTTTGAAGCCGCCTCCGAATGGGCCGCCGCACAGCGCCGCACGTTGGTTGATCAACTGACTCAGACCTTCGGCCCGCTCCCCGTCCAGCCACCCGATCCACGGTTTGATCGTGCTCATTCCGACCTGTGGCTGCTCGCCGGCCTCATCACGGTCGCTGACTGGGTCGGCTCCAACGAGGAGTTCTTCTCGCCGGAACACGGTGTTCCAGTTGAGGAGAGCCGACGGCTCGCGGTAGCGGCGTTGGAAAAGATCGGCTGGCCCGGCGGCAAGCTCCGGCTCACCGGGTTCAAGGGCGCCTTCGCTTCCGCAGCGTCAACCGGCTTTGATCCGAATACGATTCAGGAAGCCGTCGCTGCAGCAGCGCCCGGCTTGGTGATCGTTGAAGCTCCGATGGGTTGCGGCAAAACCGAGGCAGCCCTCCACGCCGCCCAGCAGTGGATCGCCGCCGGTCATCACCACGGTCTCTATTTCGCACTGCCCACCCAGGTCACCAGCAACCGCATTCATCTGCGCGTCGCCGATTTTCTCCGCAACACCCTCGATGATCCCGCTCACCTTCGACTCGCGCACGGTCATGCCTGGCTTCAGGATGCACCGGTCCTGAAGCTTCGCCTCACCCATTCTCGGCCCGACGCCGACTGGGACAACGACGACCTCACAGCCGATCTTCGCGAGGCCCGTTCATGGTTTGCCTCCGGCAAGCAGGCGTTGCTCGCGCCCTACGGCGTCGGCACCATTGACCAGGCCTTGCAGGGCATGGTCACCGTCAAACACTTCTTCGTCCGCCGCTTCGCCCTCGCCGGCAAGGTCGTCATCCTGGACGAGATTCATTCCTACGACGTTTACACCGGCACGCTCGTCGGGGCGCTTGTCCGAGAACTGTTAAACCTCGGCTGCTCCGTTATCATCCTCAGCGCCACGCTCACGGCCGACCGTCGGCGGGAGTTGCTCGCTGCCGTCAACTGCAAGGAGAACAGCATCCCTGTCAGCTACCCGCTTGTGACGACCGCCACGCCCGGTGGCGAAGTGCGGCACACCGCACCAGAATGGACCACCTCCAAAACCGTCTCCATCCGCGCCGGGGAACTGCCGGAGGAAACCGTCCTTGATGAACTCATCCGTCGCGCGGAATCCGGTCAACACGTCCTATGGATTCGCAACACCGTCATCGAGGCGCAACAAGCATTCCGCGCCCTGCGCGACGAGATCCGTGAAGGCGACGTGAAACTTGGCCTGTTGCACGCACGCTTTCCCTTCAATCGACGACAAGAGCTGGAGCAGGACTGGCTAATCTGCCTCGGGAAGGGCCGCGCGGCGAGCGGCCCCGGTTCCATCCTCATCGCCACCCAGGTCGTCGAGCAAAGCGTGGACATCGATCTCGACTTCATCGTCACCGACCTGGCTCCCACCGACATGCTCATCCAACGCATGGGCCGGCTCTGGCGGCATGACCACCCGGCGAATCATCGCAAGGCCGACAAGCCCGGGTTCTGGATTCGCCTGCCGCAGCTTGAAGACGACGCCGACGCCGACCAGCTCAAGAAAGCTCTCGGCCGCAGCGCCAAGGTTTACGCCCCTTACGTCCTGCTCCGCAGCGCCGCCGTGTGGCGCGAACGCACCGAGGTTCAATTGCCGGGCGACATCCGGCCAGTGCTCGAACAGACCTACGCCGACCCGGGCGATGCCGAACCGAAGGCGTGGGCTGAACTGCTTGAGGAATTGGAAAACGAGAAGCGCAAGTTGACGCGGAGAGCCGAAGCCGCCATGAGCGTCTTTGGATTGCCGATGCTGAATCCCGATGATGATGGAGCTCTCACCCGGCGCAAAGGCCCGCCCACTGTCCCGCTCGTGCTGCTCAACGCCATCGAGCAACTGCCTGACCGCAGGGGATGGAGGCTCACCGCCATCGACCAGGATCGGACCACCTGCGACATCTCCGATTTCGACTGGAGCATCCACGCCGCACGGTTCCTGCACCACTGGCTCGTGCGCGTGCCCAAGTGGCAGGTTCCTGCGGACGTTCAGCGCCCGCGCTGGTTGGCCAAGCACGTCTCCAACGACGCTGCGGTTGCCCGTGTTGCCGACGACGGCCGGCTGTTCTTCGGCGACGAAGTTTCCAACACCTCATATCACCCGGACTTCGGCGTGTTCGCCGACAAGCCCACCAAATCCCGAACCCGACCTGAACCCGAACCCTGGAGCGACGACGACGATGAATTTGACCAATGAACCTTGGATTCCCGCCGTTCGCGGCGACGGCACCCGCCACCTGTTTGGCCTGCACGAACTCTTCGCGCAGGCCCACGAGCTACGCGACCTCTGCGTGAAACCTCACGAGCGCATCGCCCTCATGCGCCTGCTGCTCTGCATCACCCAGGCCGCCCTCGACGGTCCTGCGGACGAGGCCGACTGGGAGGAATGCCGCCCGCGTATCCAGCCCCGCGTGAAGGACTACTTGGAGAAGTGGAAAGCCAAGTTTGAACTGTTCGGCGACGATGATCGTTTTCTGCAAGCGAAACCTGGAATACTCGGGTCAGCTACTCCGGTGATGGAGAATGAAGGCATTACACGCTTGAACCTCAACATGGCATCGGGAGAGAGCAACGCGACCGTGTTCGACAATGCAGCATCAGATTGGCGTGAGTTCACACCCTCCGAGGCAGCGTTGAGCCTGCTGGCTTATCAGTGCTTCTCTCCACTCCTCGGCAGAGGCTACAAGGGGCGCTCGCCGTGTGCCGACAGCAGCATGCTCCACACCTTCCTTCGTGGTTGTTCACTGCTGGAAACCATTCACCTGAATGTTTTGAACACAGTTGATATTGCCGACTCTTACGGCGAAAATCCTGACGATCGCCCTGCGTGGGAAGTTTTCTGCGGTAAGCAGCTCAGCAAAGCAACGGAGCAATCGCTCACCAGCGGTTATCTCGGTCGACTGGTTCCGCTCACACGGTCCATCTGGCTCGAATCACCCACAGCCATGCGGCTGGCGAATGGACTCGTCTACGACGGAATTCATGATTCCGGATACCGCGAGGCTGCCGCCACTGTTTTGGCCACCAAGAAAGGCCACATCGTGCTCCCTGCGAAGCTCGACAGAGCAGTGTGGCGTGATTTGCTGGCTGTTTGTGTAAAGAACAAAAACCGTCAGGAGAATGCCTCGGGTCCAATCGCCTTCAAAAACCCATTCCATGCCAAGGATATCTCCATTTGGGCAGCGGGTATCGTGTCCGAACAAGCAAAGATTCGTGAGGTGGTCGAGGCATTCTACGTGATACCTGCTTCGTTCCTCGATGATGCGCTGGGTCGCGCAGCCTACGAGCGTGGAATTAGCCACGCAGAGAAGGCTGAGTCTTTGTTGGAGAAGGCGGTTGCCGAATACGCCAAGGCACTACAATCGAAAGCTCCAACAGCGAAAGCCAAACAACATTTCTGGACGCGCGTGGAGCAGGGCTTGTCCGCGCTTTTCGATATCGCTCGCGATCTCACCTCCGATGAAGAACTCCCCGCATCCGACTGGGGCAGGGCTGTCCGCAGAGCCGCCCGCGATGCCTACGAACAATCCTGTCCGCGCCAGACGCCGCGCCAGATTCAAGCCTACGCCCTCGGCCTGCGCCGGCTCAATGCCGCTCCCAAATCCAAGTCCGCCAAACCAAAGAAAGGAACATCCCATGAGTAAACCCAAACCCTCCGAACGTGCCGCCCGCTTTGTCGGCCGCCTGCGTGCCATAAAAAACGATCGCGGCAAGATGGCCTCCCTGCGTCGCGGCCTGAGCCCCGCCACCGTCATGGATGCCTGGCCCGTCGTCGCCAGCCTCGGCGGCGACATTGGCCAGCCGGGCGAATCCGTCCACGTGGACATCGCCGCGCTGTTCGCCACCCACCCGGAGGAATCCAAGGCCCGCAACTTTGGCGAGACCTGCCGCACCATCGCGTTGGCGGATTCATCGGACAACACCCTTCCCGAAAGTTACGAACGCCGCTTCCGCCGACTGCTGGCCTGCGGCGACGTTTCAGATTTGGCCGCGCAGCTCCGAGCATGGGTTCGGCTCGCCACCAAGAAATCCGGGAAAGCGGGAGTGAACTACGAGTCACTTTTCACCGATCTTTGGAACTGGCGCTGGTATGCGGATGACATCCGCGTGCAATGGGCACGTTCCTTCTGGCGCTCCGGTTCCGATGCCGAAGCGTCCGTCACAAACGAAACCTCCACCCAACCCGCCGCCGTATGAGCACTGTCACACTCGAACCGCTGGTGAACGCATCGGCCACGCTGCACCTCACGCAAATCTTCGTCGCCTACGAGGACGCCATCCGGCTGCTCCGCATCCGCGACACCTATGACTGGCACCAGAAAGTCTGGCTCGCCTTTGGTGGTCGCGATGGCCAGCCGCGCGACTTCCTCATCCGCGTGGACCGCAAGGAGGAGGCCTTCCGCGTGCTGATCCTCTCGCACAGCATCCCGCAGAAGCCCGACTGGTGCCCCACCGATTGCTTCGGCACCAAGCCCATTCCGGACGAGTTTTTCGCCCACCCACGCTACCGTTTCAGCCTGCTGGCCAATCCAACTAAAAAGGTCCGCTCGAACAAAGCCGGAGAGCGCACCAAGAACGGTCGCCGGCTCGCCATCACCCAACGCGAAGAGCTCATCGCCTGGCTCCGGCGCAAGGCCGATGCCGGCGGTTTTACTTTCGACATGGATTCGCTCCGCACCATTCCGCGCGGACGCGAGTTCTTCCACAAGGACGCCCGCTCGCACGGCACCCACACCGCCGTCGAGTTTCAGGGCGAACTCACCGTCACTGATCCCGCGCAATTCCGCGCCACCATCGCCGCCGGCATCGGCTCCGCCAAAGCCTTCGGCTTCGGCCTGCTTGTCCTCGCGCCTCTCAACTTTCAACCAATCACCATCAACTCCCTCAAATGAAACTCATCGAACTCCACATCCTCCAATCCTTCCCCGTCTCGTGCTTGAACCGCGACGACGTGGGCTCGCCCAAGACCGCCGTTTTCGGCGGCGTCAACCGCGCCCGACTCTCCAGCCAATCGCTCAAGCGGGCCATCCGCAAATTCGCCCAGGACAACCTGCCGGACGCGCGCTTCGGCGGCGAACGCACGAAACTCATCGTGCAACCGCTGGTTGACGCGCTGAAGAAACACGGTGTCGCGGATGAGAAGGTGGCCGCCGAACACGCCGCCAACATCGCGGACAAGCTCGCCAAGCTCGACGCCAAGTCCGGGAAGGATGGTAAAACTCCGCAGGTCGGCACGTTGACCTTCCTCGCCCCCTCCGAGATCGACTCCATTGCCCAGCAAGTGGCTGAGCTTGTGAAATCCGATCCAAAGACAAAGGATTACGAGAAGAGCCTGGACAAGTTCTGTAAAAAAGCGGGCCTGCTCGATGGCGCGGATATCGCGTTGTTTGGCCGCATGGTGGCCAGCCTCCCGTCACTCACGCTGGAAGGCGCGGCGATGTTCAGCCACGCGCTCTCCACCCACAAGTCGGACAACGATTTGGACTTCTACTCCGCCGTGGATGATCGCAAGCCAAAGGACGACGACGCGGGCGCGGGCATGATCGGCACGCTGGAATTCTCCTCCGCCGTTTATTACCGCTACGCCGCGCTCAATCTCGGCCTGCTCGCCGACGAGGCGCATCTGGCGAAGCTCTCCTTGGATGAACGTCGCAAGGTCGTGGACGCCTTCATCCGCGCCACGTTGCAGGCGGTGCCCGGTGCGCGGAAGAACTCCATGAATGCGCATACGCTCCCCGGCTTCGTCCTCGGCACCTTCAAATCCGCCGGCCAGCCGGTCCAGTTGATCAATGCGTTTGAATCGCCTGTGCGACCGAAGAGCGGGTTGCTCGACGCCTCGATCGACGCCATGAAATCACACCATGCCAAACTCAAGGAGACTTGGGGCATCGCCTGCGACACGGAAGTCACCCTCCCTGGCGTGAACCTCAACGCCTTCTGCGAGGCACTGACACAACATGTCCTCTGACGCCTGCCTCGCACTGCTGCTCGACGGCCCCATGCAATCGTGGGGCCACGCCTCGCGCTTTGACCGGCGAACGACGGCGCTTCACCCCACGCGCAGCGGCGTGCTGGGCCTGATCGCCGCTGCCATGGGCATCGACAAACATGCGCCAGATGAAGCGGACCAAATCAGACGCTTCGAACGGCTCCGCGTCACCACAGTGGCGCTCGGGCGCAAGGATCGCTGGAATCACGACCTGCCCATGCGGCGATTGGAGGACTATCACACCGTGACCGGCATCCGCCGCGCCAGCGGGAAGGTGGCGGCTGACGCCACCGTCCAGACCTACCGCCACTACCTCCTCGACGCCCGCTTCGGCGTCCTGATCGAAGGCCCGCCGGCATTGCTCGATGAAATCGCCACTGCACTCCGCGACCCGAAGTGGGGCGTCTGGTTTGGCCGCAAGTCCTGCCTCCCCGCCAGCCCCGTGCTGGCCGCCGGCCCCGGTCCCCGTGGCGAGGTCTGGCCTGTGTTGCTTCGCCGGTCCGGGCATTCAGGCGATGAATCCCTCGGACAGTTCGATCACGTCATCGAGACTGAGCCCGGAGACCCCGCCGCCGACATGATTGAGGACACCCCGGTGGCCTACGGCGCCCCCATCGGCACCCGCCATGCCCCGCGCTGGATCAAACGAAATTCGAAATCCGTGATCGCAAATCCTGAATCGTAAATCGCATGCCCCTCTTCGAACGCCCTCCGCTCGAAACCCTTGCCCCGGCCAGGGACCGCTGGACACCGCTCTATCTCGAACACGGCCGACTCGAGGTCGATGACTCCAGCGTGAAATGGATCGGCGCCAACGGCCTGCTCTGCCGCATTCCGGTGGCGACGGTTTCCGCGCTCATACTCGGACCCGGAACCACGATCACCCACGCGGCGATTAAAAGCTGCGCCGAGAGCAACACGCCCGTCTGCTGGACCGGCGAGGAATCCATGCGCTTTTACGCCTTCGGCCTCACACCGAACCACACCAATGACATGCCCCGCCTCCACGCCGAAGCGTGGGCCGACAAACGCCGGCGCACGCGCATCGCCCGGGAGATGTTCAGGATTCGCTTCCCCGATATCGACGTCGAGGGCAAGTCCGTGAAGGAACTCCGCGGCATGGAAGGACTGCGGGTGCGCACGCTCTACGCAAAGTTCGGAGTGGAACACGGTGTCACCTGGAAAGGCCGCAACTACGACCGGCAGAACTGGGAGATGGCGGATGGCATCAACCGGGCCCTCTCCTCCGCCAATGCCAGCCTCTACGCCCTCTGCGCCGCCGTGATCACCTCGCTCGGTTACCTGCCGAGTCTGGGGTTTGTCCATGACGCCGGCACCCTGCCCTTCGTCTATGACGTGGCGGACCTGTACAAACACCTCACCAGCATTCCGGCAGCATTCATGGCAACCCGCCAGGATCCGAAAGACGACGGTGAACTGGTTCGTAAACTTTTAAAAAAACGCATCGAAGAAGAGCGCCTGCTGCAGCGGATGCCCAAGGATCTTGCCCGTCTGTTCGACTCGGACGAAGCCAATCCACAGCAGGCCGCCGCCCGACCGCCCTCTGCCATCGCCTGATGTCCGGTTCGTAACCAGCCGGGAAATCTTAGCCAACCGATGACCGTCATTATTGCCAACGACACGCCGCCCGCCATTCGAGGCATGTTCAAACGCTGGTTCGTCGAGCCCAAACCAAACGTGTTTGTCGGGACGGTAAACCGGCGCACGCGGGACAAAGTGCTCGACTACGTGAAAAGAAACGCCGAGGGCATGAGCCTGCTCATTCTCACAAGCGAACCAAACTGCCAGGGATTCAAGATTGAACGTTGGGGGGAACCGGACCGCCGCGACGTGCATCTGAGCGGGCTGTGGCTTGTTGCTGAGAACTGGGTGGATCCGGAAAACATTCCCTTCTAAACCCCGAAAACCTATGAAACTGAAAGTGTAAGTTGTTGGTAAATCACGGTTCTCCCCACCCACGTGGGGATGGTCCGCCGCAAATATAGGCTTTACAAATACCGCTTAAGTTCTCCCCACCCACGTGGGGATGGTCCGGAAACGCGTGGACGATTCGAAGCCAGCCATGAGTTCTCCCCACCCACGTGGGGATGGTCCGTAGCCGACCTCGCTTTGGATGATGTCTGCAAGGTTCTCCCCACCCACGTGGGGATGGTCCGAGCTCCGACGGATGCTCGAATCGAGCGCGAACGTTCTCCCCACCCACGTGGGGATGGTCCGCCTCCATTACGGCGACGGCGGCGGGTGGATGGGTTCTCCCCACCCACGTGGGGATGGTCCGTCACGGATTGCGAAATTCGTCGTCGGTAGCACGTTCTCCCCACCCACGTGGGGATGGTCCGTTGGCCGAGGCATCAGGCAAAACGCTGACGCTGTTCTCCCCACCCACGTGGGGATGGTCCGTAGTGTGAGGTAGAGCATGACGACAAATCAGCGTTCTCCCCACCCACGTGGGGATGGTCCGGAATTCATCGGGGAGCAGTTGCTCGCAGGACAGTTCTCCCCACCCACGTGGGGATGGTCCGCACCCCCGCCGGCAGTTGCTGCACATTATCACGTTCTCCCCACCCACGTGGGGATGGTCCGCATTTGAGAAGGGAGTTGCGAAAGCGGGCGACGTTCTCCCCACCCACGTGGGGATGGTCCGCGTCGGCGGCGACGCAGGACTACACTGACGGAGTTCTCCCCACCCACGTGGGGATGGTCCGAACAACCAGCCATCTGGCGCACCGATTATTCGGTTCTCCCCACCCACGTGGGGATGGTCCGGTGCAGGTCATCGATGCCGCCGCGCTGGATGCGTTCTCCCCACCCACGTGGGGATGGTCCGCTGCCGGCGTTGGTGCGAGTCGTTTCAGTCAGGTTCTCCCCACCCACGTGGGGATGGTCCGTTCGTGGTTTGATAAATTTGGTTTGTAGCGACGTTCTCCCCACCCACGTGGGGATGGTCCGCTGCCGGAGTGGGTGCGAGTCGGTTTAGTCAGGTTCTCCCCACCCACGTGGGGATGGTCCGTTCGTGGTTTGATAAATTTGGTTTGTAGCGACGTTCTCCCCACCCACGTGGGGATGGTCCGCAACCTACATCAGCCACGCGATTCAGTCAGGGGTTCTCCCCACCCACGTGGGGATGGTCCGCAGTGCTCCAATCCGCTGTGCTCGTTCGCATCGTTCTCCCCACCCACGTGGGGATGGTCCGTGTCAGAGCGTTGCCTGCGTCGGTGTACTCGGGTTCTCCCCACCCACGTGGGGATGGTCCGCTTCCGGTCTTTGCTCCTCGAGCGGGGTTGAAGTTCTCCCCACCCACGTGGGGATGGTCCGATTTCAGGGAGATGCCGCCGGTTCGGGGGACAGTTCTCCCCACCCACGTGGGGATGGTCCGCTCTCATATTCCGAGAAGTCGCACCGGATGGCGTTCTCCCCACCCACGTGGGGATGGTCCGCAATTCGATAATGTCCGATGTTCCCAAATGAGGTTCTCCCCACCCACGTGGGGATGGTCCGTTGAACTTCGTTCCCAGTCCTGCCAGTGACGAGTTCTCCCCACCCACGTGGGGATGGTCCAGAACGAAATTCGCAGGCGAGCACGACATCCTGTGTTCTCCCCACCCACGTGGGGATGGTCCGACAATCTGACCGGGCAGACGCCGTTTTTTTACGTTCTCCCCACCCACGTGGGGATGGTCCGCCACTGCTGCGGCCGCTGGCGGCACGGCGGCCGTTCTCCCCACCCACGTGGGGATGGTCCGCAGCCGCGGCTGCGTACAGAGCCGCCGGGGCCGTTCTCCCCACCCACGTGGGGATGGTCCGACCAGGGCCGCTACGTCTGCGTTCCGGATGTTGTTCTCCCCACCCACGTGGGGATGGTCCGCATTCGCCCATCCTGAAACAGATCACCCGCTTGTTCTCCCCACCCACGTGGGGATGGTCCGAAAACGACCGGACGCCACCCGAGAGGAAAAGGGTTCTCCCCACCCACGTGGGGATGGTCCGATCCTACCGAGCGCGAATGAGCGGGATTTCCCGTTCTCCCCACCCACGTGGGGATGGTCCGCTGCGGGCCTTGGTGCAAGTCGGTTTAGTCAGGTTCTCCCCACCCACGTGGGGATGGTCCGAATTAAAATCGCAGGGCATCGAAATGACAGCGGTTCTCCCCACCCACGTGGGGATGGTCCGGAAAGCTACGCCGCCGCGTGGGGCGCGTCCCCGTTCTCCCCACCCACGTGGGGATGGTCCGGAATCCAACCAGAAGATGCAGGAGGCAACGCAGTTCTCCCCACCCACGTGGGGATGGTCCGACCACGAACGAACTCGTGGCTTGGCACGCATCGTTCTCCCCACCCACGTGGGGATGGTCCGTATCGGACGGCGAAAAATTCATGCGCCGGACAGTTCTCCCCACCCACGTGGGGATGGTCCAATCGAATACAACATCGAGGTCGGTGACATGAAGTTCTCCCCACCCACGTGGGGATGGTCCGAACTCCACGAACTGGCTTCGCAGATGCAGCGCGTTCTCCCCACCCACGTGGGGATGGTCCGTCGGTTCACCCAGGAGACAAGTCAGTTCTGCCGTTCTCCCCACCCACGTGGGGATGGTCCGGCTTCTCACGCGGGGAGCGTTGTCGAGCTGGAGTTCTCCCCACCCACGTGGGGATGGTCCGCCGAACACGTCGGCATCGGAGATCGATGAGCAGTTCTCCCCACCCACGTGGGGATGGTCCGAAACAGGGAAAGAAAGAACACAGAGAGAAAAGGTTCTCCCCACCCACGTGGGGATGGTCCGAGATGAGTTCCACGGAGAAACAGCAGCTCAAAGTTCTCCCCACCCACGTGGGGATGGTCCGATCACCGGGATCTATCACAAACACCACCCCACGTTCTCCCCACCCACGTGGGGATGGTCCGTAGAAATTTGGAATGAACATAATTGAAAAGGGGTTCTCCCCACCCACGTGGGGATGGTCCGGTAACAAAGGAAGGATTCGAAGTCGTCGCGGGGTTCTCCCCACCCACGTGGGGATGGTCCGCAGAGATGCTGTTCGTCGCGTTGAGCGACTGAGTTCTCCCCACCCACGTGGGGATGGTCCGTTGCTCTGATGGCACAATGTAACAGCCCAATGGTTCTCCCCACCCACGTGGGGATGGTCCGCGTCGTTCAAGTTCCTCTATCAAAACTGTCTCGTTCTCCCCACCCACGTGGGGATGGTCCGGCAAAATCGAACAACCCGTGCTGATAATCGCAGTTCTCCCCACCCACGTGGGGATGGTCCGCTCTTTGGTTCGATTATTACCTCAACGCTATGGTTCTCCCCACCCACGTGGGGATGGTCCGATGCACGAGAACGCAATCCGAGCGTCAGTGTCGTTCTCCCCACCCACGTGGGGATGGTCCGCCGCTCGCACTGCCGCCAAAGACCTCCTCGCCGTTCTCCCCACCCACGTGGGGATGGTCCGAGAACGACGATGTTGGGATCGGTCAGGTAGCAGTTCTCCCCACCCACGTGGGGATGGTCCGCTGTCCGCATTCGCGAGCTAGCCCTCGACGAAGTTCTCCCCACCCACGTGGGGATGGTCCGAGTGTGTCTCTGATTCAGAGCTCTCCAGCCGAGTTCTCCCCACCCACGTGGGGATGGTCCGCATAGTTACAACAACTCGTTGTGCTCAATCTGGTTCTCCCCACCCACGTGGGGATGGTCCGGCTTTTTCCGACCTGGGATGCGTCTACATTGTGTTCTCCCCACCCACGTGGGGATGGTCCGAATTGGACGCGCCATCAGCACAACGTGGAACGGTTCTCCCCACCCACGTGGGGATGGTCCGCCGTCCAGGTGTCCCAACCCAACTCAGCATCGGTTCTCCCCACCCACGTGGGGATGGTCCGATAGCCGACGCCAGGAGGATGTTTTGTATAGCGTTCTCCCCACCCACGTGGGGATGGTCCGGACAACGCCAGCGCCTACGTGTGGGGCAACGCGTTCTCCCCACCCACGTGGGGATGGTCCGATGTCCTGTTCGTACGTTACTGCGGCGCGACGGTTCTCCCCACCCACGCCTACAATCTGATCCGGGCATTGATGAAAGAGATCGCCGCCGACTACCAGATCGACATCGGGAGGCTCAGCTTTAAAGGAACACTCGATGCCTTGCGCCAATGGCGCCCGCTCTTCGAAGCGGATCGGGGTGGCGTTCGCGCGAGCCGCAAAAGGATTGATCTGTTCTATCAGAACATCGCCAAAGACCCGCTCATCCTGCGTCCCGACCGGAGCGAACCGCGCGCTCTCAAACGTCGGCCGAAGAACTTCCGCCTGCTCACCAAACCCCGCCACGAAATGATCGTCGAACCGTGCCGGAAACTCTCCCAAAAATCATCGAAGAAAGCCCTTATCTAAGTGCCATTCAGGTCGGTTCTGTATATTGGTAACCCGAGGTTTTTCTCATCGTTCATTCCGGCCTGCTTTGCACAGCAGGTAGTTCGCGTAGTTCCGGGTCCCAAGGTGCAACCGCCGGGCGATCCACTCCACCGAGCGCACTGTCTCCGCCCGCAGACGCAGCGCCATCCTCACCTTCTCCGCGTCCCCTTTCAACCGTGCTTCCAGATCGGCCTCCTGCCATCGGCGTTTCTTCAATTCTTCCCGGATGATTCGCTCCGCCTTGATTTCGTCCTTTTCCGTTCGCTCCTCGCCGTGGTGTCCCGCACCCATTTGCCTGTCCATTTGCGAGAGCAATTCTTCCTTGAACGCGGCGTCGCCCAGGCACCAACCGCGGCGGATCGTCTTGTACTGATCTTCATCCTCTTCGGCGCGCCGGGCCTCCACGCGACGTTCCAGTTCCCGCCGCCCGGCGACGCTGTCTTTGGGAATGCCGTGCTCGCCCAACAACCGATCCACCCGCAACCATTTCGAACGCTTTGACGGCGCCTTCAAATACTCCGGCCAGCTGCTCCATTGAAACCGCGACAACGGCGTGCGCGGCCCCACCAACTTCGCCCGGGCCGGATTCAGATGCACGTAGTCACAAACCGTCTTCAGGTACCCGTTCCCCAAACCGTCGACGATCAACGATTTGTAACGTCCGCTGAACAGGTGACCGGACACCTTGTGTTTACGGTTGAAGCGATTGGTGTAGGTGCCCAGAAACCATTTCATGCCCGCCACCAGATTGGGCAGGGGCGTTTCCACCACCAGATGAAAATGATTAGGCATCAGGACGAAGGCATGCACCTGCCAGCCGGTCTTGGTGCAACACTGGTCCAGGCAGTTGAGAAACAAGCGCCGATCAATATCCGTCTTAAAGATGGGCTCCCGCCGATCCCCGCGATTGATGACATGATACACCGCCCCCGGATATTCTACTCTTAACTTGCGAGCCATGAACGGCGAAGCTAACCAGTTTCAATTACTTGTCAACCTAATGAACCGACCCCTTTACTTGTCAACCTAATGAACCGACCCCTTTATCTTTATGAGCGAATTTATTTACATTGACTGACCGATCATCAACCACTAAAACCATTGTCATGAAAAAACTACTTCTGCTCACCTTGCTCGGAGTACTGTTCTCCTGCCGCACCGCCTTGACCGCGGAAACGCAGGTCGTGACAAAGCAGGTTCCTTTCGAAGGGAATCACACCAAGGCAACGACGGATGATCAAGGAACCGTCCATCTGATCTTCAATAAATCCGGCAATGTCTATTACAGCCGGAAACCCGTGGCCGAATCGGATTTCTCCGAACCCATTCAAGTCAACTCGGTGGATGGTTGTGCCGCGGTCGCCGAGCTGGCACTGGGTGTCGATGGCCGGGTACACGTGCTCTATCACGGAAACATTTTTTACATTCGGGAACGCATCAAAGAAGAAAACCGGAAAGTCAGCGCATCGGACATCAAATACACTTTCTACAGCCGGCTCAACGATGCTGGAGATGCGTTTGAGGAACAGGTCGACGTCAGCGGACCTGTCTGGGGATTCGACGGTGGTTGCTCAATCGCGTCCGACAAAACCGGCCACGTGTATCTCTTCTTCGCAGGCACCACCAAAAAAGGAAACGAAACCGTGCGACAGGTGTTTATGCGACGTTCCACGAACGACGGCCAATCCTTTGCTGAGGCCGCGCCGATCGATCTGGGCAAGGGCGTCTGCGCGTGCTGCCATCTCAAGGCGCAGGTCAACACCAAGGGCGAACTCATGATCGCCTATCGGGTGGCAGAAGAATCAGTCAACCGCGATTCCTACGTGTTGACGTCCACGGATCAGGGAGACACCTTTCGCGAAACGCCGTTGGACCACTGGGAACTCCGCGCCTGCCCCGGAAGCATCTATTCATTTGCGGACAGCGAATCATCGACGTTCGTTTCCCTGCGCAGCAAGGACGAGATCTACCTCAAAATCGAGGGCAAAGACGGTATGTTCAGTCCTCCCGATCGAAAACTGAAACGCCGGGCCGCCGTGATGGCCAGCAACAAGAAGGGCGAAGTGCTCATCACCTGGGGCGAAGGAGAAAACTTCAACAAACCACACGACCTCAAATGGCAGCTTTACGACAAGTCGGGCCAAACAATCGGACGCGTGGGCATGGCAAAAGACGCGTTTGCGCGTTGGGGCAACGCGGCAATCTACGCGGAACCGAACGGTGATTTTGTGGTTCTTTATTGAACACAACGATGCCTTCATTAGCCCGAATGCGCTGGCTCATCGCGGTTTCGCTCGGAACCATTCTTATTCTTTCCGCCTGTCAGACCGGCACGAACCGGTCCGAATCGAAGCCCAACGCGGTGGCGATCGGAGCGGGAAAGGCGGCGTTCTACGACGCAGCCTGCTGGCGGTGTCACAGTCTGGGCGACGAGGAACTGCCCGGTAATCCTGACTTCGAAAATCAAGGCCCGGACCTTATGTTTGTCGGAGATCGACTGAACGGTGACGCGATACTTCAATCGATTATTCACCCGAATAAAACCATCGCCGAACCCGCCAAGGATCATAGCGACCCGGCCGGAAACTCAAAGATGCCGTCGTTTGCCGACACACTTTCTCCCGACGCAATCGAAAACATTGTGTTGTACCTGAGCACAAACCGATTACCGACCGAACGCAGCGGCGCAATCGACGTTACTACGGAGACCTTTGATGCTGAAGTGCTCCAGGCCGACATCCTTGTGCTGCTCGATTTTTGGGCGGAATGGTGTGTGCCCTGTCACGAGATCGATCCAGTGCTTGAGAAGCTCGCTCCGGAGTATCGCGGGCGAGTAAAGATCTGTAGAATCAACGTGGACGACAACCCCGACCTGGTTGCCGACTACGTACCGGACAACATCTTCCCCTGCCTGATTCTGATGAAGAACGGGCAACTTCTCGATCGCCAATACGGCACCGATCCCACGATGGCAATCGAACCGTTCTTCCGGAAATGGTTTTCCGGATATCAAGTGGAAGCTCGATGATTTGGCCGTCACGGAACGGACCAGTGCAACCTTCGGTAAACACGTTGTTAGGCCGAAGGAACGCGAACCGATCTCCCCCGTTGGTTCATAAAAGGGTCGTTCTTTAGTAGGTAATCGCAGGCTTCCAGGTATGAACCGGTCACTCTGTTACCCATGTGCCCGGTTCATACTGATTCCATGCAAAATCACAGGATTGTAACGGGGCTTGTTGAGGTGTCAGATTTGACGGTGCTTCAGCAGGAACCTGATGGGATAGACACGATTTTTTGCTGGCTCCGAGTTGTCTGGTTGGTGGTTTGGATTGCCTTGGTAGTTGACCGTTTTCGTCATTGTCGAGGCCACCAATACAGAGGGTTCCACGTGGCCGTGATCAGCTTCACCAAGCTCTATTTTTGCGCAGCTGTTTCCGCCATGATCGTTGCCAAGGCTGCGGCGAGCTTATACTTGCTGCCCCATGTCTCCCAAAAACAGGTCTTTGCTGCAGAGAACAGCCTACTGATGTGGAGCCTTGAATTAGCTCTTTGCTGGGTAATTGGGCTCAGTATTTATTATCTGTTGGATTCCGCTTGTCATGTGATCGAGAACGGACGCAAAAGTTAGAGCCCCCTCACATCGGCCGCTACACAGATGGAATTGGACGGCGGGTAATCCGCCCTCCGCGATCCTTTTTCAGACTCGGCTCTTGCCATCGTTCCGGGGACTTGGTGCAATCGCGCTGCGCGTCGCCCAGAACCCATGCAGTCGTACCCCAAACATTATTGCGGTGTCTTCGGAATTTACGGCCATCCCAACGCCGCCGAACTCACCTACTACGGCCTCTACGCCCTGCAACACAGGGGTCAGGAAAGTGCCGGCATCGTCACGTCCGACGGCAAAAAGTTTCGCGAGCACAAGGGCATGGGCCTTGTGTCGCAGATTTTCAAAGGGGAGGTACTCCACGATCTGGTTGGCAAAACCGCCGTGGGCCACACCCGGTATTCCACTACGGGCGCGTCCCATATTCGTAACGCCCAACCCATGACCGTTGATTGCGCGAAGGGCCAGATGGCCGTGGCGCATAACGGAAATCTTACGAACGCTGCCGAGTTGCGCGATCAACTTGAGGCGAAGGGACTGATTTTTCAGACCACGGTCGACAGCGAAATCATCCTCTACCTCCTTGCCCAACCGGAGAATAATCTGGTGCAGACCGTGCGCAAGATTGAGGGGGCGTATTCGCTGGTGTTCATGACGCCGAACGAACTGATCGGTGCGCGAGATCCCCACGGATTCCGACCGTTATGCATCGGCAAGCTCGGAGATTCCTACGTGCTGTCGAGCGAGACCTGCGCACTGGACCTGATTCAGGCCCAGTTTGTCCGTGACGTGGAGCCCGGCGAAATCGTGATCATCAACGAGAAGGGGCTGACCAGCATCCAGGCGTTCCCGGAACAGAAGCGCGAGGCGTTCTGCATTTTCGAATACGTCTATTTTGCGCGGCCCGACAGCACGATCGCCAACCGCAACGTTTACAAGGTGCGCGTGGAAATGGGCCGTCAACTGGCGCGTGAGAACAAGATCGAGGCGGATCTCGTGGTACCGGTGCCGGACAGCGGCAACTGCGCGGCGCTCGGCTACTCAATGGAATCCGGCATCCCGTTCGAGATGGCGTTTGTCCGGAATCACTACGTTGGGCGAAGCTTTCTCCAACCGTCCCAGCTCATCCGTGATTTCAACGTGCGCGTGAAGCTGAACCTCATCCATGAGCTGGTGAAGGATAAGCGCGTGATCATCGTGGACGATTCGATCGTGCGCGGCACGACCTGCAAGACGCGTGTGAACAATCTGAAGGAAGCCGGCGCCAAGGAAGTTCACGTGCTCGTGAGCTGTCCGCCGCACATGCACTCCTGCGTGTACGGCATTGATTTTCCCGACGCCTCAAAACTGATGGCCGCGAATTATACGGTGGACGAGATCCGCCAGTATCTGCACGCCGATTCGGTGGCCTACCTGTCGATCGAAGGCATGGTGAAGGCGACGGGCCGTCCCAAGGACGCGTTCTGCATGGCGTGCTACGACGGCAAGTATCCCGTTCCGTTCAACCCCGCCCTCGACAAGCAAATCATGGAAAACCGGATCGAACGCACCAAGGGCCTGGCTGGTGAACTCGCCGAGGAACGCAGCCAGATCAAACTGCTCTGATTTGTCTTCGAGGAATTGGGCCCTCTAATTCGCCAGGTGTTTCAATGCCAGCGAACCGAGCCCAAGGAAGAAAATAAACCCCATGACGTCGGTTACGGTCGTCAGGAAGATACTGGAAGCCATCGCCGGATCGACCTTGCACCATTTCAATCCGAATGGAATGAGAACCCCGGAAAGCGCGGCGGCCACCTGATTTAACAGCATTGCCCCTCCGGCCACGAATCCCAGTTCCGGACTGTCCTTCCACCACCATCCGATCAGACCGACAACGAGTCCGATAGCCAGGCCGTTCACGACGCCAAGCGCGGCTTCCTTGAACAGTGCTTTTTTCCCATCGCCGGGCTCCAATTCACCGAGCGCCATGTCGCGGATAATCACAGTCAATGTCTGCATCCCTGCGTTGCCACCCTGGCCTGCGATGATCGGCAGAAAGATTGCCAGCGCCGTCCACTGCGCGATGGTGTCTTCAAAATACCAGACCACCGCCGCTGCCATGAATGCGGTGAACAGATTCACGTAAAGCCACGGCAGACGACGCAGGATCGAACGGTTCCACGGGGTGAGCGCGCGTTCTTCCCCGGACAGCCCGACCATCAATTGCATATCTTCGGTCGCTTCGTCGCGCGCGATTTCCAACGCCTCGGTCGCACGCACAACGCCGACGAGATAACCGTGTCGGTCCACGACCGGGAGCCCGAGGTAATGATAGTGCTCCAACCGGCGGGCGATCTCCTCCTGATCGTCATCGACCCGCACAAATCCGACTTCCTTGTCCATCAACTCGGATATTTTCTTGTCCGCTCTGGCGAAAACCAGAACGCGAATGGGCAATATCCCGACCAGTTTTTCAGCCGCGTCCGTCACGTAAAGATACGCCACGTCCTCGCGATCCTGTTCGTTGCGACCGCGCAGCATGTCCATCGATTGCTGAACCGTCTGATCGCTGCGCAGCGCGATGAATCGGTCCGTCATGATGCCACCGGCGGAATCGTCTGAGTAACGCAGCAACTGACGGATGTCCGTTGCGTGCTCCGGCGGCAGCCGGTCTAGCAGACGGCGCTGGTTGCCCGGAGGCAGCAGGCCCAACAAATCCGCGACATCGCTGTGCGGCAGTTCGAGGAAGAATCCGGCCAGCTTCTCCTCCGGCAACAACTCAAGAAGCTGCTCCGCCTTCTCCCATTCCATCTCGGACAACGCCTCCGCCGCGAGTTTGTGCGGGAGGGCGAGCAGGACGGACTGCGTATCTTCAAGCGACAACCGCTGCAGATCATCCGCCACGTCGGCCGGATGCAACTGCTTCAACTCGTCCAGGTTGATGGTTTTTTCTTCGCTCACGTTGGATTGACTAACTGCCCGGGAGAGCCAGGTCTCCGTAGACCTGGCGGATGATCAGCGGGCTGTAAAATTTTTCAAGGCGACGCACAATAAAATGTCCGCGCGCCATCGATTGAAAATGGCTCGTGAACAAAATGTTGATCGCACTCCCCGCCGCCGCACCAATCAGCGGCACCGCCTTGGCTGCAACCTGTTCGGACACGATCACTCCGAATCGCGCCGCCACGACGGAGATGAACCGCACGAGTGCCGGCGCCGATTCCTGCGCAAGCCCGTATCGGGTGATGTGTTTTGCGGCTTCAGACACGGCTTTTGCGAGCATGGTTCGCATTGCCCAGTAGGCGTTCTCCGCCGCATCGTCCGAGCGCGAACGGCCGCCGAGCGCGAAGACCTCCAGGCAGGCCATCCGGGTTTCCGCATCCTTCAAATCGTGACCTTCGCTGCGCGCGATGTCGGCGATTGATCGCAACATGATGGTTGTGGAAAAAGGCAGTTCAACCGGCAACGCAATGATCCCAAAAGCGCCGCCCACCCCGCCCGACGTTCCGGTGACGATCTTGTGAAACAGATTCGACGCGGGCTTGTTCTGACGCCGCGAGTTCAATGATGAAATCGCCGTGCGCAACGCGGTGTTCAGCGCGCGATGCGTCGCCAGATGAACGGTGCGCGACCAGTTCTTCGGCAGGAGCTTGAATCCTTTTTCAATGGGAGCGCCGATCAGGTTTGCCACGCGCACGGTAAAACCGGGATTCTCCAGCAATGACTTCGCATAACGCAGATCCGCCAGATCGCGTGGATCCAAGGTCACGTTCTTCATCGTTGGTGCCGCGTCAGTCATCTGATCGGAGGGTAGTCGACGGACCAGCAAAGGGCGAGCGGTTCTTCGCGGACCGTGTCGGCATCCGTCGATGACGCGAAGTCTTGGAGAATTCGCCATTCCGAACCTCTTGGCTCCGCCAATTCTTGGCGATGCCAGTTCTGACTGAAAGTTCTGACTTGTTCGGTTTCGAGATAAAGGGTTACCGTCACCGCCAGAAACAAAGTGGTTAGGTTGTTTCTGCGGTGCCCTCTAACCGTAACTAACCCCACCGTCCAAAATCAAAGCGTCCGTACATTCGTATGTCTCCCGGATCGGGGAGACCTTGGCGTGTGGCCAGGTCGAAGTCTGGCATTCGCCCGACCCGGAGGACTTGGGCTGGGACCGTTTCCTGGAGTCAACCTCTCTCGGCCAGTTCCAGCAGAGCAGTGCGTGGGGACAATACAAGCAGACCGAAGGCTGGTACGTGTGTCGCATCGTATTGACGATGGAAGACCACATCATCGGCGGGTTTCAAATCCTCTGGAAAACGACCCGCATGGGAAGGATCGGTTACGTCAGCAAGGGGCCGGTCCTGGCTGAGGACGACCCTGAGCTCGCCACGTTCATCGTCAAACTGGTGCAATCCCAGGCGAGCCGACTGAGACTTCGCGCGCTAATTGTCCAGGCGCCGGACTTTGGTGATTTGATCGCCAGATTCCTTCCCCAGGCAGGATTTCTCGGAATGCTACCGGGCAAGATCATCAACGCCTCCTGCATGCTGGATTTGACACAAACCTCGGGAAACCTGGAGGCTGGATTTAGCTCTTCAACCAGACGGGATAGCCGTCTCGCCGCGAAGGCCGGGGTCATCGTGCGAGAAGGGACGGCGGCCGAGATTTCGATTTTCCATGAATTGATGGCAGCGACCTGCGCCCGCCAGGGTGTCTCCCCCAACCCACCTTCTGCGGAGGCAACGGCGGCACTTTGGAATTCCATGTCACAGGGCGGACACGCAAGGCTGACGTTCGCAGTTTATCGCGATGAAATCATTTCGGGAAACTTGTCCATCCTTTACGGAAACAGGGCGTCCTTCTTCAAGGTGGGCTGGAATGGTCGGCACCCCAAATCATATCCCAACAATATGCTCTATTTTGAGGCTCTTAATTGGGCTCGAGCGAATCAATACTCGACGGCAGACTGGGTGGGGATTTCGAGAGAGACCGCCTTGGCAATTCTTGGAGGCGACAAGTTGAGTGAGTCAAAGACTTCGGGTGTGGACATGTTCAAACTGAGATTTGGCGGGCAACCCGTTCTGTTACCCTCCGCTGTGGTCTGGATCAACAATCCGATTCTCAGGCAATGTTACAAAATGGCGCTCCCGTTACTGGTTGCCGCCAAATCTGCTGCGAAATCCTGGCGACCGGGCAAAGCCGGTAAATCAAACCCATCAACATAGCTTTGAGTCACGCGCACAACAGATCAGTCACCGCCGGTTCACGTATCATTCTTCTCGGCCCGACAGACCTCGATCGCTGGGATGAGTTCGTGCGGAATCATCCGCTCGGCACGGTTTGTCATGGCTCAGCATGGCGGCAGGTTTTGGAGGACGCGTTCCCGCACGTCACCGGACACTTTCTTGCCTTGGAAGAGCCGGACACCCGACGCATCGTGGCGGGCCTGCCAGTCTATTCATTGAAGAGCTGGCTGCTCGGCAATCGATTGGTATGCGTTCCCTTCGCCGCCTGGTGCGACCCCTTGGCGAACAACGACCGGGAGCTCGAGCTGTTGTTAGGAGCAGCAAAGGAACTGCAGGCGAAAAATTCCGGCAGATTCACCGAAGTGCGCGTCCGGCACACTGCCGGTCTCGTCAAGGCAGCCGGGCTGATTCCGTCGCGCCGCTGGCTGCATCATTCCGTGGCACTGGACCGGCCTCGTGAGGAACTCTGGCGCAATCTATCGCGGACGGCCGTGCGGCAACTGGTGCGTTCAGCGGAAAAGTCAGGAGTGGAGATCCTGCGTGAAGAAGGCCCGGAGGCAATTGGCGCTTTTCATCACATCCTCTCCGGGACGCGCCGAAGACTTGGGCTGCCGCCAATTCCTGTTCACTTCTTCCAGGCTCTTCACCGGCACTTGAAGACCGACGGTCTCGCTTTGCTGCTGGCCCGGCAAGACGGAGCTCTACAGGGCGGCGTATTGGCCACCAAGAGCAAGACCAGCTTCCATCTTGAATATGCCGCCGTCGCCTCGGCACAAATCGCAAAGGGCACGATGCAGTTGCTCTACTGGAGAGCCATGGAGATGGCGCAGAACGAAGGTTGCGGCGAGTTCACCTTTGGCAGAACTGACACAAACAATGCCGGACTCGTCGCTTACAAGAGACATTGGGGTTGCGTTGAGGAGCACCTGTGGGAATTCAGAACCCACGCAAAACCTTTTTCCGAATTAGAAACACGCGGCGGATTCGTCGCCGGGCTGGCCAACAAGTTGTTCCGCAACATGCCCGACCCGCTGCTCCGGTTGGCCGGGGCGTTCATTTACCGGCACAGGTAAAACCACTCCGGACCTCCTCCGTTTCGTTGATCACCAATCATTCGGATATGAGCGCGCCGGCAGACGCCCAGATCGGCATTGCTCCGCCGTCGGGTTTTGCTATTTGCTGTCGGCGTTCGGCGGGGAGTCGTTGCTTCTGCCCCAACAGCCACGATAAATTTATTATCTGGGTATGCACTTTACGCCCCTAGCTACCAGATGTTGTGGTTTCTCTGTTTTTCATGGAGCGGCCTCCGACCAGTTCCTTGCCTCGCACAGGATTCAAGGCGACCGCTTGCTCTAACA